>OIAG01000910.1_pt1 | contig 12295 bp, 8 predicted proteins | sample 1580701 | NCBI WGS metagenome assembly OIAG01 (sample SAMEA3882551, study PRJEB24775) | human gut metagenome | biome: human-associated habitat; feature: intestine environment; material: feces | place: Netherlands | collected 2009/2010 | reverse complement strand
TTTAGAGGAAATGCTTTTATGATTCAATAGATAAGTATTAAAGCCCCATTTTATAATAGAATTGTAAATCTCTGTACTTTCCAAAATAACAAATTAAATTTCTTCTGCAAACCTACTATAGATATTAATCAGAAAATATAATATTGTAACATATTATATACTAACATCTTACCAACAAAAGCCGAATTTTCAAAAAAGTTCTGATAATGTGATAAATCCGGAATTTTGGATTTATCGCACCAGTTTAAGAACTTGACTTTCAACACCCGCCATGACCGCGTGGCGGGCTTGGGTAACTCGGAAGGGAGCCAGAAAGCCCTGAATATGCTTTTTGCCATCCGCACCATTCAGGAGCGCACGGGCAAGGACTTGGGGGCTACCTTCCTTTCCGGCACGACCATTTCCAACAGTCTGACGGAACTGTATCTGCTCTTCAAGTACCTACGTCCGAAGGAACTGGAACGGCAGGATATCCGATGCTTCGACGCATGGGCGGCAATTTTCGCCAAAAAAACGACTGACTTCGAGTTCAATGTGACGAACAATGTGGTGCAGAAAGAGCGTTTCCGCTATTTCATCAAAGTGCCGGAACTTGCCGCCTTCTACAACGAAATCACCGACTACCGCACGGCGGAGGACGTAGGTGTGGATCGTCCGCACAAGAACGAGATACTGCACCACATACCGCCCACACCAGACCAAGAGTATTTCATCAAGCAGTTGATGGAATTTGCGAAGACGGGCGACGCCACGCTGTTGGGCAGGTTGCCGCTGTCTGAAACGGAAGAGAAGGCAAAGATGCTTATCGCTACCGACTACGCGCGAAAGATGGCTTTGGATATGCGCATGATAGACCCCAATTACGAAGATCACCCCGACAACAAGGCGAGCCACTGCGCCAAGATGATAGCGGAGTATTACCATAAATACGACGCACACAAGGGAACGCAGTTCGTCTTCTCGGATTTGGGGACGTACCAGCCGGGCGATGGATGGAACGTGTACAGCGAGATAAAGCGGAAACTGACGGAAGACTACGGCATACCGGCAAGCGAGGTGCGCTTCATTCAGGAGTGCAAGACCGATAAGGCACGCAAGGCGGTGATAGACGCCATGAACGCCGGGACGGTGCGTGTGCTGTTCGGCTCCACAAGTATGCTCGGAACGGGTGTGAATGCGCAGAAAAGATGTGTGGCTATCCATCATTTGGATACACCGTGGGTGCGACATGAAGTCGCATAGATAATTGTTGGAATGATACTTACGGGTATCAGCTTTAACCCGCTGTTCCGTCAGCGGTAGCCTACCGACCAATGCACCTTAATGTTGTATTAAGCGGTCGGGACAAAGTACACTTTCCGAAAGGACAAGACAGAACCGTGAGGGAAAGTCAAGTACGGTTAGTATCATATCGTAGAGTGGCGAGGCTGGATAGTATGGTTAGCGTAAGCGAACTGTCAGTAAACTTCGTAATGTCACGAAAGAGTGTAAGATACTGGTACACTCTCCCCAAAAAGGGAAGCGGTCGGTTAATCCTCTCCATGGTAGGATTACACGGACATAAGCACCGCCGGAGGATGAGACAGAACCTAACCTATCCGTTAGTTATCTATGTGGAACATGGTAAGCCTGTATATCTCCTGTCATGTCAAAATGGCAGGTAAGCTGACAGCAATGGAAGCTGAATGGTGTGCAGGTATAAGATAACAGAAAAAGCGAATGTCGTTCTGTAATGGAGCGGATACGGATTGAGCCGACATCACGAGTTGATTTGGGCAACATCACCCGACACGAAAGTGGGCAGACTTCTGTGACAATATTCGGGAGGCAAGATACTCGACTGTTGTCTAATGGTAATTCTTTACAATAAACTTTTAGAACTTTCAAAAGAAGGAATGCAAATGAACGAAAACAAAACATCGTGTGCACCTGCTGACAATCGGCTGGCACTTTGGGACAGCATAGACTGGACCAAGGCGGAGTTGGCTGTCAGAAAGCTACAAGCACGTATTGTAAAGGCTCAAAAGGACGGCAGACACAATAAGGTGAAAGCCTTGCAGTGGACGCTGACCCACTCTTTTTACGCAAAAGCCTTAGCCGTAAAGAGAGTTACTTCCAACGGAGGTGGCAACACCCCCGGGGTTGACATGGAGACATGGGAGAAACCCGAAACAAAAATGCAAGCAATAAACGACCTCAGACGCAGAGGCTATCAGCCGAAGCCCCTGAGAAGAGTTCACATCAAAAAGAGCAATGGCAAACTGCGCCCGTTGGGAATACCGACAATGAAAGACAGGGCCATGCAAGCACTCTACCTCATGGCATTGGAACCAGTGTCCGAAACTACAGCCGACACTCGTTCATACGGATTCCGCAAGGAACGCCGCTGTATGGACGCTGTAATACAATGCCACAATATTCTCCGAAAAGGCTATTCTCCCGAATGGATTTTGGAGGGTGACATAAAAGGGTGCTTCGACCATATCAGCCACGAATGGCTGCTCGCCAACATCCCTATGGATAAGACGATGCTCCGCAAATGGCTGAAATGCGGCTATATATTCAACAAACAGATGTTCCCGACAGAGGAGGGTACACCGCAGGGTGGTATAATCTCCCCGACGCTTGCCAATATGACATTGGACGGATTGCAGAAGGTTCTCGCAGAGAGGTATAAAAGAGTTAGAATTAACGGTAAACTATATTCACCAATGGTGAATTTGGTTCGTTATGCGGACGATTTTATCATTACCTGCGAAAACCGTGAGACACTTGAAAACGAAATCAAGCCCTTGGTAGCCGAGTTTATGGCGGAAAGAGGACTTATCTTGTCAGAAGAAAAGACGGTGATAACCAACGTCCGTGACGGGTTCGATTTTCTTGGTTTCAACATCCGCAAATACGGCAAAGAAATATTGACCAAGCCTACCAAGAAAGCCGAAAAACGCTTTATGGAGAATATCCGTAAGGTAATAAAAGGCAACAAGGGGTGCAGGCAGGAGTCCTTAATCAGAATGTTGAATGCTAAAATCCGAGGATGGGGAGCTTACTATCAGCATGGCGCAACGCGTGATTCTTTTCACAGAATTGACCATCAGATATTTCTCTCCCTATGGCAATGGGCTAAACGTCGCCACTCCAAGAAAGGGAAGCGATGGATTAAAGACCGCTATTGGCATAATATCCGAGGTAACAGCTGGACTTTTGCTGCCAAGTTCAAGAAATCAAATGGAAAGGAAGACCAACTCACATTGTTGACTTTGGCTTCCTCATTCCCTTTTCTGCAATATACGCAGATAAAAGGGGATATGAATCCGTTTGACGTGGACTGTCGTTTATACTTCAACCAAAGAATGAAGTCGAAAATGCTTGTTTCACTGAAAGGACGTAAGTCTTTGCTTTACCTATGGGAAAAGCAAGGAAGAAAATGTCCAATATGTGGTGAGCCGATAGACACGCACAAGGCATGGAATGTGATGCCTACCGTCCAAAATGGGCGAAAATGTAACCTGTTGGTCCACGATGAATGTTTCAAATTATCCCGCAAATCCAATGACAACAACAAGAAGTAATATGAGCCGGTCTCTATATAAGAATAGGGATTTAGAAAAGCTTGAGCCGTATGAGGGGAAACTCTCATGTACGGTTCTTAGGGGGGAAGAGAGCAGTAATGCCCTTGACCTACCCGATCGGCCCTCGGACTTGGAGCAGCGCGAAGGACGCGGCATCCGCAAAGGCAACGAGGTAGCCAAACTCTACGCCGACAACACGGTGGACGTGCTGATCTACGCCGTCGAAAAGTCGCTCGACGCCTACAAGTTCGGGCTGCTGCACAACAAGCAGCTGTTCATCCGCCAGCTCAAACAGAACCGTATGGGCGTGCGTACCATCGACGAAGGCGGCATGGACGAAGGCAGCGGCATGAACTTCTCGGAATACGTGGCCGTGCTGTCGGGCAACACCGACTTACTGGAAAAGGCCCGCCTCGAAAAGAAGATCGCGGGGCTGGAGAGCGAGCGTCAGGCGTTCGTGCGCGGCAAGTCGTCGAGCCGCAGCCAGCTGGAATATACGCTCGGAAAAATCGGGGAACTCGACGAAAGGATCGGACGCATCGAAAAAGACCTCGAAGCTTTCAGGAGCCGTGCGGAACTCAACGAGGACGGATCGTATCGCAACCGTATCACGCTGGACGGGGCGGAGAGCAACGATCCGCAGTTCATCGGCAAACAACTGAACCATATCGCAAAAACCGTCGATACGGGAACGGGTGAGAAACGGATCGGCTCCATCTACGGGTTCGAGATCATCGTCAAGAGCGAAAAGAGCATGAAGGAGGATTTCGAGACCATTCGCAACCGCTTTTACGTGCGGGGAGAGGGAGAATACCTCTACCAGTACAACTACGGTAATCTGGCCGGAGACCCTCGCACGGCGGCGCTCAACCCCCTGCATGCGCTGGGCACGATCGAACCGACGCTGGAGAAATTCCGCAAGGAGCGCATCTTGCTGGAAAAGGACGTGCCTCAGCTCCGGCAGATCATCGAGGGCACATGGCGCAAAGAAGCCGACCTCGCGGCTTTGAAAAAGGAGATGGAACAGCTCGACCGGCAGATACAACTCGCGCTCAAACCCGTAGGTAGCGACCGTGACGGCGAAGAGGCCGGAGAGCAGCAGGAACAGCAGCAGGAGAAGGACGCGCGACGGGAAACGCCTATCGCCGATGACCTGCAACGGCATATTCCCGCACGCCTGCGGCAGATCGCCGACGCCTCCGGAGGTCGTATCGTCATCGGCGGTGTTCCGCCCCGCACGGACGATGATTTTCCATCTAAGAAAATCAAACTATAAACGGAAAAGCCTTGCATTTTATCTTTGCAAGGCTTTCCCCTTTCATCGGTTATCGGTGTCTCGATCGGACTGTTTATTCCTTCTCCGAATCAAGCGGCGGCAGTCCGATCGTGTCCTCGATCAGTCCATCGGGATTCCTGTCCAGAAAATTCTGGCCCGACACGACACTGTGCCCCAACTCCCGTTCCGTCTCCCTACGGGCCACTCCGGCAACATTGCCGCCGCGCCGGGCGACCTGTTTGCTTTCGGCGAACGTATCGGGTTTTTCCTGCTGTGAGATTTCAGTCGTCACCCGTTCGCCCAGCATCGTAAAGATCAGCTCCAAATCGGTCATGTGGTCACGCAGGTTTTGTCCCTTTTTCGTCAGCCTCTTGATCGCCCTGTGTTCCGAAGGCGTCACGCCGAATGTCGCACGCGCGATCTCCGCCGTCAGGATGGCGAAGTCCCTCTCTTCCCGAATGCCGCGTTCTTTCCACTCATCCGTCAGGTTTTGCCGTATGGCGATGCCCCGCAGCCGTTTGTCGATCCAATCCTTCGGATAACCTTTGGCCTCGTAAATGGCCTTCATACGTTCCTGTGCCAGCTCAGGGTTCTCGATCTCCTGCACACGCTCATATCCGACCTGTGCCAGCCATTGTTTGAATGGCTCGGCCTTTGGAGAGGGGATCGACTGGATGATACGAAACATAGCTTGCGTTGTAGCGCAATCCGTCCTGTACTGCTTACCGTCGGCAGCCGGTAGTTTCAGTTGTCGCCAAATCGGGGACAACTGAAGATCGGTAAATTCCCGCGTTTTTACCTTATTCCAATATTTTCGCGGTTCCGGAGACCCGGTAAGCACACCGACAATATCGACAATAGAAAAATACCAATCGTCATCCACCCATACGCGGCGGATCTGCTTGTCCTGAAAAACAACGATCTTACTGTCTGCCATAACGGATTTATTTTTTACAAAGTTAGTTTTTTAATCCAGCAGGTGCAATAAACCGAGAATCAAATTCAATTCATGGGATTCCGTTTCGATAAACCCGACCGCATCCGGTTCTTCAGCAGCATGTTCTGCGGTATGGCATCCGATAAGGCAGATAACCCGATAAATTTACATCGAAAGGGCCGTATGACAAGTCCTGGACAAGCCCTCTTATTTTTCCGATCTGCCGCCTCGGCCGTCCGCCCCGACATAGCAGGCCGAAGGGTCTGCCTCGACCGCCCGCCGCAATATCCGGTCGCATTGTCCGGTTTCGATCGTCAACTTCGCCATAATTCCAATCAGCAGTGCAAAGATACTCTTTTTCCCGCCAGTTCGCAGCGCCATGTCCGTTCCCCGTGCCAACGGCTGCCACACCGATGCCGACGACCGCCACAGCGGCACTGCACCGTCGTCCGCAGTCCGCGTCGTCTTAAATTCGCAGCAGAACTATTTAATAACGATGCGAATATGTCACAGGAGGACGATCTGAGGGGTTTGTCCAAGGTCATGGACTTCATGCGGGCCCTGAGTATTTTATTCGTGGTAATCCACATCTACTGGTACTGCTACGGGCAGATTTTGGCGTGGGACGTCAATATAGGCATGATAGACAGGATTCTGCTCGGCTTCGACCGCACGGCGGGGCTGTTCGGCAGCATACTCTACACCAAACTTTTCGCCGTGCTCTTTCTCGGCCTCTCGTGCCTCGGCACCAAAGGGGTCAAGGAGGAGAAGATCACATGGAACAAGATCCTCGCAGCACTCGCGGCCGGCTTCGTGCTCTTCTTTTTCAACTGGTGGCTGCTCGACCTGCCGCTGCCGCAGTCCGCCGTCGTGGGGTTCTACATCCTGACGCTATCGGCCGGATATATCTGCCTGTTGATGGGCGGCGTGTGGATGAGCCGACTGTTGAAGAACAACATGATGGACGACCCTTTCAACAACGAGAACGAATCGTTCATGCAGGAGACGCGACTCGTCGAGAACGAATACTCGGTGAACCTACCGACGCGGTTCTATTATAACAAGCGGTGGCACAACGGCTTCGCCAACGTCGTAGTGCCGCAGAGAGCTTGTATCTGCGTCGGCGTTCCGGGGTCGGGCAAGAGCTACGCTGTTGTCAATCAATTCATCAAACAGCAGATCGAAAAGGGGTACACGATGTATGTTTACGATTTCAAGTTTCCCGACCTCGCGGAGATCGCCTACAACCACCTGCTGATGCACCAAGAAGGCTACAAGAAGGTACCGACCTTTTACGTCATCAATTTCGACGACCCGCGCCGCTCGCACCGCTGCAACCCGATCAACCCCTCCTTTATGAACGACATCTCGGACGCCTACGAGAGCGCCTATACCATCATGCTGAACCTGAACAAGACATGGGTGCAGAAGCAGGGCGATTTCTTCGTCGAAAGCCCGATCATCCTCTTCGCCGCCGTGATCTGGTTCTTGCGTATCTACGACGGGGGAAAGTACTGCACTTTTCCGCACGCCATCGAGTTTCTGAACAAACGCTACGAGGATATCTTCCCGATTCTGACGAGTTATCCGGAGTTGGAAAATTATTTAAGTCCGTTCATGGATGCGTGGCTCGGCGGGGCGCAAGACCAGTTGCAGGGCCAGATTGCCTCGGCCAAAATTCCGCTCTCGCGTATGATCTCCCCGCAGCTCTACTGGGTCATGTCGGGCGACGACTTCACGCTCGACATCAACAATCCGAACGATCCGAAGGTGCTGGCGGTGGGCAATAACCCCGACCGGCAGAACATTTACGGCGCAGCCCTCGGTCTGTACAACAGCCGTATCGTGAAGCTCATCAACAAGAAGGGGCAGCTCAAATCGTCGGTCATCATCGACGAACTGCCGACGATCTACTTCAAGGGCCTCGACAACCTGATCGCCACGGCCCGGAGCAACAAGGTAGCCGTGTTGCTCGGTTTTCAGGACTTCAGCCAGCTCAAACGCGACTACGGCGACAAGGAGGCCGCCGTGGTGATGAACACCGTCGGCAACATCTTCTCCGGGCAGGTGGTGGGCGAAACGGCCAAGATGCTCTCGGAGCGGTTCGGCAAGGTGCTGCAAAAGCGACAGTCCATGACGATTAACCGCAACGACAAATCGACCTCCATATCGACGCAGATGGACAGCCTGATCCCGGCCTCGAAGATCTCGACGCTCACGCAGGGGATGTTCGTCGGGGCCGTAGCCGACAGCTTCGAGCAGCCTATCGAGCAGAAGATATTCCACGCGGAGATCGTCGTGGACAGCGCGAAGGTCAAGGCCGAGACGGCCCGCTACGTGAAGATACCCATAATTACCGATTTCACGGACGAGAACGGCGTAGATCGCATGCAGGAAACGATCAAGGAGAATTACGACCGCATCAAGGCCGAAGCCGCGGAGATCGTCGACAAGGAACTCGACCGCCTACGCAAAGACCCCGTACTGAGCAAACTGCTGCCGCCGGAGCAAGGAGCATAAAGAGACGGAATTGTGTCAAAATGCAGATTTTTGATACATCCCTATCTCGGTCAGAATTTAGTAAGATAACGAGAGTGCAGAAAATAGCAAGGGTTTTGTTTACAGACTGTTATTTTTCTATTCTGCATATACGTTGGAGTAATTGATACAGCAAACTCGGGCAGGTTTAATGGTAAGTTCAGTTACTTATCCGTTGCCTGGAAGATATGTTTTGTTTGTCGCAAAATATTAGTTTTCAGCTTCTTGCATCGAATTTTCGCATACCAAATAACTTGACTTAATGTTTAACAAAACCACAAAGTTCAGGTTATCATGCAACGCAGCATGTTCCAAGTCCTTTTCTACGTGAAAAGGCAATCGGAAAAACACGGTCAGGTTCCCGTCATGGGTCGTATTACGATCAACGGTACGAAGTCGCAGTTCTGCAGCAAACTTATCGTTCGCACCTCTCTTTGGGATACTAAAGCCAACAAAGCCTCCGGCAAAAGTCTCGAATCGCAGCGCATTAATGAGAAGCTGGAGAATATCAAGACCAATATCAGCAAACAATATCAACGTCTCTGCGACCGGGATGCGTATGTTACGGCCGAAAAGATTCGTAACGCCTTTCTGGGCATGGGCGAGGATTGCCTTATATAATTTCGACGAATACCTTGCGGATTTCCTCAAACGTATAGGCAAATACCACGCCTATTCCAGCTATAAGGACTACTGCAAGCGTCACCGCCGTCTCGCCGTCTTCCTCAAATACGAATACCATTCACTCCGGCTTCGACCGTCTGCCCTTCGAACCCTTCGGGGGCTCGCTCCCCGTCGCGGGCGAGGAAGAGCATCGTTTCGGTATTTTCGGCCCCCTGCCACGGATCGAAGACCTTGAGAATCGTGCTTCGCTGCCCCTCGGCCCCGACAATCTCGAAACCCGAGGCGTGGGACGGCGTATAGACCGCGACCGTGAAATCGTCGAGCGAAGCCGCGTTCCGGCTTCCGCAGGCTGCGAGCAGCAGGGCCGCAGCGGCAAAAAAGAGAGGATGCAATCGTTTCATCGTATGGTTAGGTGTTTATCTGTCCGAAGCAGACTCTTGGTAAAACAGTTCCGGAGCCAGCCGGCAATAAAATGATTCGCCGGAGGTTCGTTCCGTCAGTTGCAGGTAGAGCGGCGTGTCCTCCTCGGGTAGAGCCGAGGCCCCCTCTGTCATGATTGCGGCGAACCGTTTCGGCGGGAGCGTTCCCGCTTCCACCGCGAAAGCCGTGTCGCCGATTCCGTCGGCGGAGGTCAGCACGAGGGTCGTGCCGTCGTCCGACAGGGCATACGTTCCCCGTTGCAGTTCGTCGTACTCCAAGAACTGTCCCCACCACTCGTGCGCGGTATTCCGCACGAGCCGGTACTCGCACACATCGTTCGCCCACAGGAACAATCCGTCGTTGCGGCGGAGAACGGTCCGGTCGTCATCCGTACCTGCGGAGACGAACAGGCAGAGGTAGAAGTCCACGACCGTGACGGCGATTTCCACCCGTTCATCGGAGGGGAGGTCTGTAAGCGTAACCGTCGCGCGGCCTACGGCATGCCCCGTAACGGAGAGCGTCCGGCCGTCCACGGCGACGGTCGCGACGGACGGGTCGGAGGATACGGCTTCGTAGTCGCCGCTTCCGAAGACGGTGTAGCGGCTGGTCATTCCCAGCCGGAGGTCTGCGGCGCCGCCTCCGGAGACGACGAGGTTGCGCTCCGGGCCGGGACAACCCTTGCCCGAGCATCCGGCAAGAAGAGTAGCGGCGACAAGGCTTGCGAGGAAAAGCAGTCGTTTCATATTTTTCTCAATCTTCCGTATGGTCCGCATGCGGGGAGCCGGAGGTAAATCGTCATATGGCAGACAACTCTTTACTAATTACTAATCTCTAAAAACTCCGGCTCCCGCAATGCGGCCGTAAAAGAGCGGCGGCGATTTTCAATACGAAGAAAGGTTTGCAATGGTTCGCCGTGATTAAAAGGGACGCCGCCGCAGAGCGTTATTTCCGTTTCCCCCATTTGGGGCGGATGTCGAGGAATATCTCGTAGTTCATCCGCGGCATGGGCCGCGACAGAACGGTTTCGTATTCCTCGTCGAGAAGGTTCTTCACGGCGACCTTGACCGAGAAGTCCCCCCAGCGGAACGAGAATAGCTTTTCGAGCGAAACGTCGCTCATGAAGTAGGGCAGCACGCGGCCGATTTTGGTTTTCACGTCGTTGTTCGAAGTGGTGAACCGCTCGCTGTAATAGCACCATTTGTAGAGGAAGCGCCAGGATTTGTAGGCCAGGCGCCCTGTAACGGCCGCCGAGTATTCGGGCACGTAGACCAGCTGTTTGCCGATGGCTTCGTCCGCCCAGTCCACCGGGTCGCCGTGGTTGATCGAGGGCGTCCACGAAAACGTTCCGTCGATGCCGAGCTGCCAGTTCCGGGCCAGCTGTACGTTCAGGTCGCCTTTCAGCTCCACGCCGTAGGCATGCACCTCCTTGATATTCATCGGCGTCCAGAATCCTTTGAAAGTCGGCAGCCAGACAATCCAATCGTCGATGTAGGAGTCGAACCACGTCGCCTCGCCGCTGAGCGAATAGACGCCCTCTTTTCCCACGGCGAACGAAAGCCCTGCATCGTAGGTGAAACCGTGCTCCTTTTTCAGGTCGGGGTTGCCGCCCGGCAGGAAGTAGAGGTCGTTCAGCGACGGGAAGCGGTAGTTGCGCGAAATGGAGGCCTTGGCGACGAGGTTGCCGCGTTTCGAGATCAGATAGTCGGTGAAGAAGGCCGGAATGATCGGTGTCCACTCCGAGCCGAACATCTCTTCGCGCAGGCCTATCGAAAGGCCCAGGCGCTCGGTGGGGCGGTAGCGGATCGACACGTATCCCGACAGTTCGATGCGTCCTTTGTCATAACCGACGGGCACTTTGGTTTTGTTGCCGTTGGGATCGGTCGGCTGCTGGTTGTCCATCGGGATGATGTTTTTGTCGATGCTTCGTACCAGATGCTGGTGTGCCGAAACGGTTGCCGTGAAAAGCCACTTCTCCCCGAGGTAGTATTCCCCGTCCACCTGGCCGAAGAAGGTGTTGATCGTGCTGCGCGAGCGGATCATCTTCTCCATTTTCCCGTTGCCGAGCTCCCGTTCGTAGTCGTAGGCCATCCAGGTATGGATATAACCGGCTTTGACGCCTACTTTCCACTTTTCGCGCAGGTGATCCCACGAAAGGATGCTGCGCAGGGTTTGTTCGCGCTGTTGGTTCAGGTAGTCGTCGTTCTCCTTGTGATCGACCGACAGCATCGGAAGTCCCCGCTTCGAATTGACGTACCAGGCCTGTAATCCGAAACGGTCGCCGTGCCCGGTATTGTAATAGACCTCCTGCAACGCGTGGAAATCGTGGTATGCACCGCTTTTGTTGCGTTCGATCGGGTAGTAGGAGCCGATGATGTTATGGTCGTCGTCCAGGATAAGCACGTTTTTATCGTAGTTTCTGTACTTGAAGTCGTTCGGCGAGGAGGAATAGACGACGCGTGTCGAAGTTTGCCAGCGGTCGTTGCCGTAGGTGAGGCGCAGAAACTCGTCGAAAGTCGAAAACGAGCCGACACCCTGCGTGTATTGCAGGTTGAAGCCGTCCGCGTCAGCAGGGCGCGTGGAGAGCTTGACTGCTCCGCCCAGGCCGCCGCCCGCCTCATTGACCGAAGAGGTGCCGTGCAGCAGCGAGGCGTCGTCGATGAAGTAGGAGGGGATCATCGAGAAGTCCGTCATGCCCAGCATCGGGGAGTTGATTCGCATACCGTTCCACGTCACCTGCGTATGCGAGGGCGACGTACCGCGGAACGCTACGGTCGAAAGGGTGGCGCTGCCGTACTGTTTGACGAAAATCGACGTGTTGAAAGTCAGGATGTCAGCCATCGAGAGAGCGATGTTTTCATGCAGCACTGTGGTGTCGAGCTGGGTTTTCTGGATGCCGATCTCCTTCATCGGCCGCCGTGCCGTGACATT
>OIAG01000908.1_pt1 | contig 12331 bp, 10 predicted proteins | sample 1580701 | NCBI WGS metagenome assembly OIAG01 (sample SAMEA3882551, study PRJEB24775) | human gut metagenome | biome: human-associated habitat; feature: intestine environment; material: feces | place: Netherlands | collected 2009/2010 | reverse complement strand
TAAAAACGGCAAAGCCGCCGCAGGGGAAAACGCTCCTGCGGCGGTGCCGCCGGCAACCATGCCGGTTTTAGAACCGCTGTGTGAAAGTGTAGAAAACACACAGCGGGGAAAGTTGGCTTTGTGTACCGCTTAGCCCTCGATCTTCGGCCAGCTCTTCGAGAGCTTTGCACGCTCCTTGATGGACAGGCCGAACAGGTTGATGAAGCCGGTGGCATCGGACTGGTCGTAGTCCTTATCGACACCGAAGGAAGCAGTCTGCTCATCGTACAGGGTGAAGGGAGAGGTCACACCGGCGTTGATCATGTTGCCCTTGTAGAGCTTCAGCTTGACATCGCCGGTCACGGTCTTCTCAAGGCTGTTGGCGAAGGCATCCAGCGCCTCCCGCAGCGGGGTGAACCACTGGCCGTTGTAGACGATATCGGCGTACTTCTGCGCCAGCTGTGCCTTGAAGTGTGCGCTCTCCTTATCGAGGGTAATGGTCTCCAGCACGTTGATGGCCTTGTACAGGATGGCGCCGCCGGGGGTCTCGTAGACGCCGCGGCTCTTCATGCCCACCAGACGGTTCTCGACGATGTCCAGCAGACCGATGCCGTTCTCGCCGCCCACCTTGTTCAGGTACTCCACCAGCTCCACAGCGCCCATCTCCTTGCCGTCCACGGCGGTGGGGATGCCCTGCTCAAAGTGGAGGGTGAGGTAGGTCGGGGTGTCGGGAGCCTGCTCCGGGGACACGCCCAGTTCGAGGAAGCCGGGCTTGTTGTACTGCGGCTCGTTGGCGGGGTTCTCCAGATCCAGACCCTCGTGGCTCAGGTGCCACAGGTTCTTGTCCTTGGAGTAGTTGGTCTCACGGTTGATCTTCAGGGGGATGTTGTGGGCCTCGGCGTAGTCGATCTCCTCGTCACGGCTCTCGATGTCCCACTCACGCCACGGAGCGATGATGGCCATATCGGGGCAGAGGGCCTTCAGGGTCAGCTCAAAACGGACCTGATCGTTGCCCTTGCCGGTGCAGCCGTGGCAGATGGCGTCTGCGCCTTCCTTGATGGCGATATCGGCCAGAGCCTTTGCGATGCAGGGGCGGGCGAAGCTGGTGCCCAGCAGATAATCCTCATACTTGGCGCCGAACTTCAGGGTGGGGAAGATGTAGTTCTCCACGAAGTCCTTCTTCAGGTCGAGGATGTACAGCTTGGAAGCGCCGGTCTTCTTGGCCTTCTCTTCCAGACCGTCCAGCTCGGTGCCCTGACCCACATCGCCGGAAACGGCCACGACTTCGCAGTTGTTGTAGTTTTCCTTCAGCCAAGGAATGATGATGGAGGTATCCAGACCACCGGAGTAGGCCAGAACGACTTTTTTGATGTTTTCCTTTTTCATGATGAACGCTCCTTTATTTTCATGATTACACTTTTGTTTTTCTGCACCGGGCATCCCTCCCGGCACGCTCGATTCATCGCTTGCTTATCACGCTTTTTATTATACGCCGTGCGGTTTTTCCGTCAATGCCGAAAACCGCCAAACCTTCTGCCCGTTTCCGGTGCGGTTTCTGTCAATTTGTATGTTTATGCAAATATTTTGTAAATTATACAATTTTTATACAATCATACTGCATATATGCGGAGGCTTTTGCCGGGCCTTTTCGGCCCCTTCGCGCCCCGGAACCGCCGTTCACGCACAAAACACCCCCATTCACGCAGGTTTTGTTTCTTTTTGACGCATTTTATGGTACAATCAGTTTAAGAAAACCGTCGTCTCTATGCAGCTACAAAACGGAAAGTGAGGTCTCTATGAAAAAACGCATTCTCGCTCTGCTTCTTGCCTTCAGCATGATGCTTTCCCTTTTGCCGGTATCTGCCCTCGCAGATACGGGGGGGGGGGGGGGTATCGATTTCGCCGCTTATGCGAGTAATGGTTCTTTGCCCAACCTTGTAATGGACAACAACACCGGAAAGCCCGATGTTTCTCAAATAGAACCGGAATCGAGGGGTGTTTATCAGGGCAACGGCTGGATGTATAACAAAAACAGCGACGCGCTGATGCTGAAAAGCGGCAAGTACGATTTTAATTATACTTTTCCCGGATTCAGCGACAGCAAACACTACGACGATTGCGACCACCTCAACTGCGTCAATGTGAACCATATCTTTGTCCAGCTGGACGCAACGATCGTCGGCGGTATGTTCAATGAACAAAGCCTTGTGAACCATGGCACCGTTACAAACGGTCTGTTCAAAGGAACCTCTGTCACAAACCACGGCACTCTGAACTGTCTGTTCCCTCCCAATTCCGACAACTCAAAACCTACCGGCATAGGCACCATTGAATGTCACTCGCTGACAGCTGCGGACAACTCAACCGTCGAGGTGTTACTTTATTCATCCACATTCGGAAACACAACAACTACGTACAGCGAGGGTACATTTTATTTTACCGGAACTCCGACTCTTGAAGTAAAACTTTCATCGAATGAAGAAATCACCTGCATCAACGGCGAAAAGCTTTACGGCGGCCTGACTAAACCGGATTGGAAGGGTTACCAGACGTTTACTCCCAAAGCGGGCGAAGATGTTGTGCTGAACCGCGAGCCTTACGTTACCGACCTCGTAATGACCACCGGCGGCTTCCCCGAAACGACCGGGCGTGAGCCGATCTATGACTCTGCGAAGAATGTCATCGGCTGCAAGGGCAAAGGATGGAAGTATGAAAACGGCACGCTGACACTGGAAAGCGGCGAATACAACTTTACTCATACTGAACCTAGAAACACTGCCAGCTCGCGCTATGGCGACAGTGTCAAGTGCAACATTGTTGTGGAGGAGAATGCTGAAATCACCGGCGGCATCCTCGCTGGAAACAGCCTCACCAATTCGGGCACAGTGAAAGACATCCTGTTCATGGGATATTGGCTCACAAACAACAACGGCACTCTGAGCTGTTTGTTGGATCCATTGGCCGACGGCACTGGTTTTACACGCCGTACAATGACGGACATAGCTGGCGACAAAATCATCTATACGGTAAACCAAGGTCTATCTACTGGCACGGTATGCCAACTTGAGTTTACCGGAACTCCAAAGTTCACTGTAAAGCTTGAAAATTCCGATATCCGCTGCATCAACGGCGATAAGAATTACGGCGGCCTGAGGCCTTCGGTTGTGCATGGTTACTACACGTTTACTCCCGAACAAGAAGAAGACATCGTGCTGAACCGCGAGCCTTACGCTACTGACCTTGTGATGACTCCCGACGGCATCCCGGATATTACCAATGTCGCTGGCGGAAAGGATGGTACTCACTTCTCTTACAAAGGCGACGGCTGGACTTTTACCGGAGCTGCTGACATTCCCGACGCCATTGGTACTCTGACACTTAATAAAAACACCAACTCTTATGATTTCCGTTATCTCGACCCGCTCAACGGACCCGGCGGCGAGCTTGCGGCTGTAAAGTGCCCCCTCATGAACGACGGCGCGACCATTGAAAACGGCGTTTTCAAGAACCTTGTCATAAATCATCGTGGCACTATCCGTGGCGGCACCTTTGCCGTGGGCCTGTTCTCCATAAACTCGGAAGATTTTTCCACATCGGGCACCGTGACCGGCGGTGCATTCAACGGCAAAGACGGCCTGAGTGATGGATACCATGCAGTTACCGTGAATGGCGGAAGCATTCGGAAAGTGAATGACACCGAGCCGCTTGAAGCGCATGAAATCAATGACAGCTACGGCCTCCGATATGACATCGTGCGAAGTACCGAATGGAATCTCTACTCCTATGAGGGCACCATTGTCACCGTCACAGCCAACACCGACATTACCAACATCAACGGCTGGGACGTCGGCAAATTCCCCGGCGGCAGCAGCTACCCGAACGGCGAGGACGACAAAACGACCGTCAGCTTCCGAATGCCCGACGGCCCCGTGGTGCTGAACGCCACGCTGTATACGCTCGACATCATCCGCGGCACTATGATGGGCAACACCTCTGTCTCTGCCCCGGCGGGTACGGAACTCATACTGGACGCCGACGAACCGGCAAAAAATGAAACCTTCCTCGGCTGGAGGCTGAGCGACGAAAGCTTGCTGACGAAAGGCACGCTGAACGACCCCAACTGCAAAACGATCACCATCACAATGAAAAACGCCAGCGCCACCGCTGAGGCGGTGTTCCAGAAAGACACCCCCGCCTATACTCTCACCGTGACCGGCGGCGGGCTTGTGAACGGCAAGACCAGCGCGGTGGTGGAGGCTGGCGACGAAGTGCGCCTGACCGTGGGCGAGATGCAGGAGGGCATGAGCTTCAACTATTGGGACCTGCCCACCGCGCTGACCCAAGCGCTGACGGACAGCAGTTCCGGCGGCTTCAGCAATAAGGTCGAGCCCCTGACCTTTACCATGCCCGACCTGAGCGAGTATACCGAGGACAAGAGCTTCACCATCCGGCTGGACATCCGCCCGGCGGAGCTGCCGGACGATGACGACGGCCCGTCGGTGCTGGGCACCATGGCCACCGTGGCCGTGGGCGGCGCAGCGGCTGGCATCTTGGTGTGGCAGGGCGTGAGCCTCGGTGTGGACAGCTATTTGCAGCTCTCCCTGCCCGACGGTGTGGCGGTGCCCACCAACCGGCGTGAGCTGGTGAAGCTGCTGTGGGAGACGGCGGGCAAGCCCGACGTGGTGCTCCCGGCGCTGTACGGCGACGTTTCCGCCGAGGACGGCGAGCTGCAGAAGGCGACCCGCTGGGCCATCGACAACGGCCTTGTGAAGTCCGCCGACGACAGCGACGCCTCCCGCTTTGACCCCGACCGCAGCGTTTCCAAGTATGAAGTGGCGCGGGCGTGGTTCAAGGTCCAGCAGATGCTGAAATAACTCCCCCAGTCCTCTTCGATGGCTCCCTCCTTGAGGGAGCTGGCGCGTGAGCGCCTGAGGGAGTCCCCCTTACAAACGCAAGAGCCTCCCGGCGTAAAAACCGGGAGGCTCTTGCGTTATATGCTGCCGTATTTTTTCAGGATGGCGGCGGTCTCTTCGGGGGATGCGAGCCGGATGGGGGCGGGCTTTTCGCTGCCGGAGCGCAGCGCCAGCCACCACGTCGAAAGCCCCAGCCAGCCCCACTTATAGGCCGTGTGGGGGGTGCGCCCCACGCAGGAGAAGCCCAGCCGCTGGTGGATGTGCTCGCTGGCGGGGTTGGGGTCGGCCACAAGGGCGTAGACGTTCCAGTAGCCGCAGACATCCAGCACTTCCAGCAGAGCGCGGTAGAGCAGGGTGCCCACACCGAGGCCGCGAGCGTCCGGGGCGCAGTAGATGGTGCTCTCCACCGACCAGTCGTAGGCTTCCCGCGGGTGCCACCGGTGGGCACAGGCGTAGCCCAGCAGCTTGCCCTCGGCGTCCCGCGCCAGCAGCAGCGGGGCCACCTTCCGGGTGTTGTCCACCCAATCCTCGTACTCTTCCAGCGTGGAGGGCGTGACCTGAAAGGTCGCCGTGTGGTTCAGCACGTACCAGTTGTAAATTTCAAGGATGTCTGCCGCATCCGCGCGGGTCGCCACCGACAGCCGGGGCAGATTCTTCCCTTCCCATTCCGCGCACAGGGCCTCTTTTTTCGGCTTGGGCAGCTTTTTCAGGGCCGCTTCGCGGCGCAGGGCGTCGGATTTGTCGGCACAGCGCTCCAAGTAGGCGAACCGCTTGGCCCCCATGGCCCGCGTCGCCTTGGCCCCTTTGCCGGTCTTGTGAGCGTGGAGCCGGGCACCGGGGTCGTTGGTCCAGCCCGTGTAGAGCTGGCCGCCCGCGCACCGCACCATATAGACGTAGGCCCGTTCTTCGTGTTCCGCTCCGCCGCTCATCTTACAGTCTCCCGTTGTTTTTCAGCACCTGACGACAGGCCGCAAGGGCGGTCTCCTTGTCCTTGGCCGTGATGAGGAAGCGGCTGGCATGGCAAAAGCTGATGCCCTCGATGCCGCTCTTCTGCTCGATGACCTCCTGCGGCTGGCCCGCCCACGACTGGGGGAAGGGGAGCTTAGGCTTTTTGGTCTTGTGGTCGGTCACGCACTGGGCGCTCCAGCCGCCGCGCTGGCTGGGGTAGACCACGAAGAGGGCATCCGTCCGGTACAGGCCGTTCTTCCACGGCAGGTAGCAGGGCAGGACCACGATGCCGTCGCGGGAGTTTTTGTAGGCTTGCTGGACCTTTTCATCCGCACGGTTCACGGCGTTGGCGCTGGCGATCTGGTTTTCCAAGATCTGCTTCGCCACGGCCACCGCCTTGAAGAAGCAGGTATCCTGATCTTCCTTCGAGTCCCACACCGGGTTGAAGAAGCCGATGGCGTCGCACAGGCTGTTCTGCTCGCCGGTGTTGTCGTTCAGATCGAGGGGCTGGATGAAGTTTTCGTCGATGAGCCGCGCCTGACGCTCGCCCACAAGGCCGGGCCCCAGCACCCGCCACAGCAGACCGAAGGCTGCGTAGGGGACGCCGTTGGCCCGCATTTCCCGCGGCTCCTGATGGTGGTCGAACATGCCGAAGCCGATATCGTACACGATGCCGTCGAAATCGTCCGGCACCACAAAGCCGCGGGTGATCTTGATGTCCGGGCGGATGATCTGCAGCAGCGCCGTCGCAAAGACATCATCCGCGTGGAACTTGCCCGCATGTGTAAAACCATTTGCAGGAATTTTCATATCTGTACCTCATTCTCAACAGTGTCTTTGAGGACAGTATAGCACATTCTGCCGAGCGGGACAAACCCCGCTTTTTGCCCTTCTAAAATATATTGCGCATCGCCATACAACGTGGTACAATAGTGGAAACAGGAGGCGATCACAATGTCCGCAAAAACCGCAAATGTCACCGCACGCATCCAGCCCGAAGTCAAAGAACAGGCCGAAGCGATCCTTTCCCAGCTGGGCATTCCGGTTTCCGTCTTCATCGACATGGCCTACCGGCAGGTCATCCTGCGGGACGGCATTCCGTTCTCGCTGGAGTTATCCGCAAAACTTCCCACCCGCGACACCATGACCCGCAGCGAATTTGACGCCATGATGCAGACCGGCCTCGACCAAGCCAAGCGCGGCGAGTCGTCACCGCTGGACGAAGCCTTCGCCCGGCTCCGCACGGAGATTTAAGCCATGGAAGAATATCTTGTCCAGCTTACTCCGCAAGCGGAACAGCAGCTCCGCGCCATCGTGCATCACATCTCCCACGAGCTATTGGAGCCTGACACCGCAGCCGCTCTTCTCTCTGCCCTCGAACAGGCAATGGCATCGCTCCATATTCTGCCACAGCGTACACCTTTGGTCGAAGAAGAACCGTGGCATACGCAGGGCATCCGAAAGCTTTTGTGCAGCAACTTTCTGATCTACTTTTGGGTCGATACCAGCGCTTACCGTGTGCAGATCCTTGCTGTAGTCTATGCGCGGCGCGACCAGTTGAAACAGCTTCGGAATATAACGAGCCTTTCTTAAAACGCAGACCAGCCCCGGAAACGATGCCGTTCAGGCCGTTTCCGGGGCTGGTCTCTAAGTCACTTTATCAATCTTGGGAAAGATTTCCAAGATAGACTCCATTTTCGTCATATACATTTCCCTGTGAATCCACAGTATAGAAAGTATAGTCCGCCGCCGGTTTTAACAGATTTGCTTTCGGAGATTCATTTATCTCATCAAATCTAATTTTAATTTGTGCTGTGCTGTCTTCCGCAATCACGTACTTCAGCACCCCACCCAAGTAATACGTTGTAACATTTGCCGAAGATCCCTCATAGGTAACCGTGTAAGATTCTGTATCATACGTTGTCCCCGCTAATGTTTTCTTTTCGGCCTTGATTTCAGAAGTATTACCGGGTGTCAACAATATTTTGCTAATGACCTTGCATTGGTTTAGTTTATCGTTCAACTCTTGCTGCTCAAAGTCATCCGCCTGTATCTTCAAACCGATTTTCTCGCCCTTAATAATCTTGCCTTCTGGAACTACAACATACGCCCAATTATCTGCAAGCAGTACAGATTCCTTCATGCCATTCAGTGTAGTTTCCATGTACGCTTTTGCCATATCTTGATTGTACACATAGTCCACTACCTGATTCTCTTCGTCTTCCATAATCCGGTAGTTCGCCTTCATGTAGATTTTATTGCCTTGCAGAATTTTATTGTATTTATATGTTTTAGAAGCCAGCCAAGTTACAGTGCCGGTATTGCTTCCCCCATTCTCTGCACCGCCCGGATTTTGGCCTGAACTGTTGCCACTATTTCCGCTATCGCCGCTGCCCGACCCCTGAGAAGTTCCCGGATTGCTGGGATTTGCCGGAGCGCTGGGCGTATCATCACCGCAGGCAGTCAACATGGTCAAAGACATTGCCGCCGCCAGAACACAGACAGCGAGACGTTTCATCATTCGCATAATGATTCCTCCATATTTAATGAAATTGCAGAAGCTCCCCAAATCACAGTTTCTGCAAGCCGAGTGTACCCCCCCCCACCCATATGTCAACGGTTTTTTCAAAATTTGGCAATATGGTGAAATTTTGAGTAAATTCTTTTACACATCCACCAATAAAAATGCCGCTGCACAGCGAATATACTGCACAGCGGCTTCTCTCTTCAAAATTTACTTTTTCTTCCGGCGGTCCGTCTTCGTCACGGCCGTGGTGGGCTTGACGGCGGGGGAGAGGTTGGGTTTTGGGATGAGGGCCTTGGCGGCGGGCTCGCCGAGAGCCAGCACGTTCACCAACTCCTGCTGGATGGCGTCGTTGTTCTCGTCGGTGACGGCGAGGACGTCGGCGTAGAACTGCTCCATCTCCTCAAAGGTGGGGAAGGTGGCCACGTACATCTGGTTGCCCATGGCGCCGGAGAGGGCGTCGGGGATGCGGTCCACCATCCGCATGTTGGCCTGATACTTCTGCATCAGCTGCTCGTGGCTGTAGACGAAGTGCTTGCCGTCGCGGCGGCCCGCAAAGGGGCAGTAGAAGTGCTCGCCGACGGGCATATCGGTGCCGCCGAAGGCGATCATGTCGGCCCAGATCTTGTACACGTTGGTGGAGCGTGCAAAGTTGATCATGTCGGGCGTGAAGCCGCCGCAGGGGCGCATGTTGACTTCCAGCGCAACGATCTGGCCCTTTTTGCCCATACTGGTCTGATCCTCGCTCATCCGGAAGAACTCGAAGTGGACGAAGCGGCTCTTGACGCCGAAGCTCTTGACGGCGGCGCGGCCCGCGGCGCGGGTGTCGTCGGGCAGGTCCTTGATGATGTAGTAGATGGAGTTGTCGTTGTCGTTCACGATGTCCATGATGGACATCGGGCTGACATTGCCCGCCTCGAAGATGGGGTTGCCGCTGCCGTCGATGATGGCGTCGTAGCTGTTGACCTCGGCGCGGACGAACTCCTCCATGATGTAGGAAACATCCGGGTGATGGATGCTCTTGTAGGTCAGGAAGGTGCGCAGCTCCTCCTCATCGGACAGCCTGTGGGTGTCGGAAGCGCCCACGCCGTTGTCGGGCTTGACGACCACCGGGTAGCCGACCTCTTCGATGAACTTTTTGCAACCCTCAAAGTCATCCACCATGTGATAACGGGCGGTGGCGATACCGGCCTTCTGGTAGTACTCCTTCATCTTGCTCTTGTACTTGATGCGGGGCATGTCCTCGGTCTGGAAGCCGCTGGTGATGTGGAAATCGGTGCGCAGAGCGGCATCCCGCTCCAGCCAGTATTCGTTGTTGGACTCCAGCCAGTCGATGCGGCCATACTTGAAGGTGAAGAAGGCCACGGCGCGGTAGACCTCGTCATAATTTTCGAGGCTGCCGACCTTGTAATACTCGTTCAGGCTGTCCTTCAACTCCGGCTTCAGCTCATCGTAGGGTTGGTCGCCGATGCCGAGGACGTTCATGCCGTCGTTTTTCAGCTCCCGGCAGAACTGCCAGTAGTTCGTCGGGAAGTTCGGGGAGATAAAGATAAAATTGCTCATGGTTTTGTTGATTCCTCTTTGTTTAGCCTAAAATATAAGGCATATAATACACCACCTGCTGATACCACCAGTTCCAGTCATGGTTGACATCGTGGCCCCACAGATCGACCCAGATGGGGATGTGCTTGGCCTCGAAGATGCGCTTGAGATACCACGTGGTGTCCGGCTGCTCCCAATCGCCCTGACCGCAGCAGATGACGGCCTTCTGGTTCCGGAACAGCTCCATATAGGGGTGATTCTCCGGGAAATTGACCATGTAATCCACCGGGGAGTTCATATAGACCAGCTCGTCCATATAGTTGCCGAAGCCGTAGTGGGCGGTGTAGATGCCGCTGAGGGCCATGCAGCCGCAGAAGATGTTCGGGAAGCGCAGATACAGGTTGACCGCATGGGTCGCGCCGAGACTGCACCCAAAGGCGATGACGCCGGGCGCGCCGTCCCAGCCGTTCCGCTCGCGGGCGATTTGCTGGATCTTGGGCACGGCCTCCTCCACGATGTAGCGGATCCACTGCTCGTAGCGGCGGATGCGCCAGTAGGGGTCGCCGCTGGAGTCCGACCACGTTTCCTTATCGATGGTGTCGATGGAAATGACCATCACCTGACCGGACTCGATCCACGGGGCCAGCGTATCGGCCATGTGGAAATCCTCAAAGTCGAAGAAGCGGCCGTCCTGACAGGGGATGTAAAGCATCGGGCGGCCCGCATGGCCGTAGACCTTGCACTCCATCTCGCGGCCGAGAGCGGGGCTGTAATCCTTAAAATACTGCATTTCCATCGTTGATTCCTCCTTTTGTAGGGTCAATCCAGTTCGTACATCAGGGTGTGGATCACAAAGGGCAGCTGCTTTTCCCAGCTGGCTTCGCTGTGGGTGCCGCCGGGCACCAGACGGGACGTCAGATGGATGCCGCGGATCATGATCTTGCTGCACATCTCCGCAAAGCCCTTGCGCATCCCGTCGTGGTTGCCCATCTCGCGGGAACCGTAGTCCATGTAAAGCACCGTGCCCGGTTCGAGCTTGGCGCGGCCCACAAGGCCGTCGAGCTTTTCCGGCGAGACCCAGATGGAGGGCGACAGCGCCGCCGCCCGGCTAAAGACGTCGTTGTGGTTGAGCAGGGCGTACAGGCTCATCAGGCCGCCCATGGAGCTGCCGCCGATGAAGGTGTGCCCCCGGTCGGGCAGGGTGCGGAAATTGCGGTCGATGAAGGGCTTGAACCGGTGGATGAACCAGCTCATCGTGGCCGCGCCCTTGCCGTCAAAGTGGCCGTACTGGGGGTCATCGAAGCGGTAGGGCGAATACTCCACCAGCCGCTCGTTGTTCGGCCCCGCGTTGCACTCCACCGCCGCCACGATGAGCGGCGTGTCGGTGTAGTCCAGATAATCCGCCATGCCCCAGCTCTTGCCGTAGGTAGCGTCCTCGTCGAAGAAGACGTTCTGGCCGTCGAACATATACAGCACCGGATACCGGCGGTCCGGCTCGGCCTCGTACATGGTGGGCAGATAGACATAGACCCGCCGCTGCTCCGTGCCGTTCACTGCCGGGTAGCTCACGCTCCATTTTTTGATCATTTCCAGTTCCCTCTCAATCCTGTTACTGTGCTTTTAGTCTAGCACCAATAGGGAAGAAATGCAATTGTATGGAACGCAATCCATTCCGCCAGCGGGCTTGCCCTCTCCGTCATCGCTAACGCGATGCCACCTCCCCCAAAGTGGGAGGTTTTTCGCAATACCGGCAAGTTCATCTTCTCGGAAAGCTCCCCCTTTGGGGGAGCTGGCAAAGCCGACAGGCTTTGACTGAGAGGGCAAAGCCGTTTGGGTTATACAGCAAACGCCGTCCGGTGAGCTGCCGGACGGCGCTTGCAAAAATTCCGAACGGTCGGGGGAGAGGAGCTGCTTAGTACTTCTTCTCCACGGGCACGATCCAGCCCTTCGTATCGGGGATCTTGCCCCACTGCATACCGGTCATGGTATCGTACAGCTTCTGGGTGACAGCGCCGATCTTGCCGTCGCCGATGTAAGCGTGCTCGCCCTTCCAGACCAGCTCCTTGACGGGGGAGACGACAGCGGCGGTGCCGGTGCCGAAGACTTCCTCCAGCTTGCCCTCGCGGGCGGCCTGCATGATGTCGGCGATGGCCAGCTTGCCCTCGATGACCTCATAGCCCCAATCCTTCAGCAGCTCGATGCAGCTGCGGCGGGTGACGCCGGGCAGAACCGTGCCGACGGTAGCGGCGGTATACACCTTGCCGTCGATCTTGAACATGATGTTCATGCTGCCGACTTCCTCGACGTACTTCTTCTCAACGCCGTCCAGCCACAGCACCTGTGCATAGCCCTGCTCCTCGGCCAGCTCGCCAGCCTTGATGGAAGCAGCGTAGTTGCCGCCGCACTTGGTAAAGCCGGTCAGGCC
>OIAG01000903.1_pt1 | contig 12360 bp, 8 predicted proteins | sample 1580701 | NCBI WGS metagenome assembly OIAG01 (sample SAMEA3882551, study PRJEB24775) | human gut metagenome | biome: human-associated habitat; feature: intestine environment; material: feces | place: Netherlands | collected 2009/2010 | reverse complement strand
ATTGGGCTGGCAATGAGATTCTGCCTCGTGCTGCTCAAAGTAAGAATGTGGTAATCTGCATCTATAACACACCAGCCAATCAAAAGAATGATTTTTCCCATGCTTATTTCCCGGTAAAAGCTTTTGATGAAGTGCATATTTCCGGTTCCTGGATATTTGGACGTAAAAAGGATGGCTATGTAGCTTTATATTCAAGAAACACAGCAGATTTAAGAGCCGATGACAGAGGAGAAGTCTGTGACCTACTGGCGAAGGGCCGACAGAATATCTGGATTTGTGAGACAGGCTCAAAATCGCAATGGGGTAGTTTTTCGAAGTTTATCGAAGCCATATCTACTGCATCAGTTCATAGTGACGGATTAGACATCAGTTATGAATCTCCGTCTGAAGGTACGGTTTCATACGGTTGGGACAGTCCTCTCTATGTGAAAGGCAAAGAAATGCCATTGCGCTGGCAGTATAGATATGATAATCCTTACTGCAAAGCCCCATTCAATTCAACTTGTATAGAGATAGAAAAGGATGGCGAGAAGATAATCCTAAATTACAATAAGACGAAAAGGTGACATTCAGTCACAACATATAGAATATGAACTATAATTAAATAACAAATCGTTTAATTTAAATTGTATATTATGAAGTTACGAAAAACACATTTATTATGGATACCTTTAGTGGTATGCCTATTTCTCGTAAACAGTGTAAATGTCATGGCGGCTATAGAGCAAGTCATTCATGTGAAAGGGCAGGTCGTAGACTCCACAGGTGAACCTGTGATTGGAGCCAATATCGTAGTAAAAGGCACTAATACTGGGGTGATTTCGGATATAGATGGCAATTTTGCTATTGACGCTCCTAAAAATTCGGTTCTGCTTATCTCTTTTATAGGATACAAGTCACAGGAAGTGAAAGTGACAGGTCCTTCAGTCAAAATAGTGTTGACTGATGATGCCGAGATGCTGAACGAAGTGGTAGTTGTAGGCTACGGTTCTCAAAAGAAATCAGACATAACCGGAGCCATGGTGAACGTAAAGAGCGAAGCGCTACAACAAGCACCTGTAGGAAACATCGGGACGGCATTGCAAGGTCTTGCTGCCGGTGTGGACGTACAAATGGCAGGCGGAAATACGCATCCGGGAGCTTCTCCACAGATTCGCGTACGTGGGGAGCGTTCTCTCAATGGAGGTAATGATGTTTTGATTGTAGTAGACGGAATTCCTTTTTCCGGTGGATTGAACGAAATCAATAACGATGATGTAGAAAGCATCAGTGTATTGAAAGACGCTTCGGCAACAGCCATTTATGGTTCCCGCGGTGCCAACGGCGTACTCCTGATCACGACGAAACGTGGAAACAAGGGAAAAGTCAACGTTAGTTATAGCGGTTATTATGGTTTTACGACTGCTATTAAAGAATATGACGTAATGAACAGCTCCGAATATATACAACTGAAAAAATGGGCCACCTACAATGCCAACCCGGATGCCTACACTGGAATTGATGATCCGAACCTGATGCGCGTGGGTGATGTCTTCCGTGATCAAGAGGAAATGGAAGGCTATCTGGCTGGAAACGATACGGATTGGCAGAGCATGATATTCCGAAACGGCATGACAACAAATCATCAAGTAGCTGTCAATGGCGGTAATGACCGTACTACTTATAGCGCTTCCGTAGGCTATTATAAAGGACAGAACAACTATGAAGCACATAACTTTGAACGTATGACAGCCAAACTTTCTCTTGACACGGAGATAACCAGCTTCCTGAAAGTAGGTCTCTCTACCTTAAACACTTACATCATCAATAAAGGGCAGGATACCAATCCGATGGAAATGGCCTTACGTGCTTCTCCTTTCACTACTCCGTACAAAGAAGACGGTTCTCTGCGTACTTACCTACCCGGTAGCGGACAAAATGTATGGAATCCCCTGCTGGATACACAAAAGAACAGTGTGGTAGACGACCGCAAAAGTCTGTCAACCTTCACGACCGGTTACATTGACGTGAAATTACCTTTCGGCATTAAGTATCGTTTTAACGGTGGTGTAAATCTGAAATATTATTCAATCGGTCAATTCCAAGCCACTAATACGACTAAACGCATGGGAGCTCTTGACTGGTCTTTTGGAGAATACCAGCACACCGTAGACTATACATTGGAGAATATCTTGACTTGGGACTACTCATTCAACAACATTCATAATTTTAATGTTACCGGATTATTTTCCGCACAAGAGCAAGAGTTCACAAAGAACAACGTATCGGGTAATGATTATTATGATGACAATATCCAGTATTATAATCCGGGACTTGCACAAGGCAATGTGACCGGTGGTGGCAGCTATGAAAAATGGGGCTTACTTTCCTATATGGGGCGTCTGAACTATAATTATAAAGAAAAGTATCTGCTGACGGCAACAGTGAGATACGATGGTTCGTCCCGCTTGGCCGATGGTAACAAATGGCATGCATTTCCTTCTGTTGCTTTGGGATGGAATTTGATGCGTGAGAATTTTATGCAGAATGTCAATGCAGATGTTCTTTCCGGCATGAAACTTAGACTCAGTTGGGGTAATGTGGGTAGTACAGCTATCAGTGCTTATCAGACTATGTCAAGATTGGATACCGGTAGCAAGTACTTGTTAGGGACAAACGGTGTGATGGGTGTTCGTCCGGGTTCTGTGCCGGATAAATCCTTAGGATGGGAAAATACCGAAACCTGGAATATAGGTGTGGACTTCGGCTTCTTGAACAATCGCATTACAGGTACTATTGAATGGTACCAGCAAAATACCACGGACTTGCTGTTAGGTGTGAACCTGCCCTCTACTTCGGGTTATTCCCAATCCTATCTTACCAATCGTGGTGCTACCCGAAATCGTGGCTTGGAATTCAATGTAACTACAGTCAATATTGCAGGTGACGGTCTGGATAAACTCTCTTGGTCAACTGACTTGAATATCTTCGGCAACCGCAACAAGATCATGAATCTTGGCGAAGGAGTAGAATTTGACAAGGATGCCGGATTCTTCTTGGGACAAGACAGATATATCATTTACTCTTACGAACACGATGGATTGTGGCAGGATACTCCTGAAGACCGTGCACTGGCAGAATCATTCGGCTACGCAACTTCCGGTGCCAATTCAGTAATCGGTACTGTTAAAATCAAAAACCATCATATAGATTATGAAGAAGATGGTGTAACTCCGAAAGCCAAGCAAATAATCAATGAAGATGATAAAACATTTATCGGACAGCGTGCCCCCAAATTCGAAGGAGGTATCAACAACCGTTTTGCCTGGAAAGGCTTCGATCTTTCGTTCTTGTGGACATTCCGTTGTGGCGGGACTATTACTTCGGATATGCATAACGGCTGGATGAATACTTTGCAGGGTGGTTATAACAACCTGAATATAGATTATTGGACACCGGACAACACAACTGCCCGTTGGCCCAAACCAACTACCGCTACAGTTTCCAATAAAGGGTTACTGGCCCGTTACGATGGCTCCTATCTGAAACTGAGAAATATCACATTAGGATATAATATCCCCAAAACATTTCTTTCCAAGTTAAATGTACAGTCAGCTCGTGTATATGCTACAGGCTCAAATCTCTACACTTGGTTTAGTAAAGAATACCGTAAGGATGGCGGCATTGATCCGGAGACCACAAGTACCATCAATCTAAAGACTCCTCCTACACGTACATTTGTATTTGGTTTGAACTTAACTTTCTAAATTAATAACGAATAATAGCAGAATAGATATGAAAAAAATATTGTCAACACTTGCCTTGTCATCACTTGTTTTGCTGACAACTGGTTGTTCCGATTTCCTAGAAGAAGAAAATCACTCGAATGTGATGCAGGATTTCATGGCGACACCTTCAGGTTTTAGCATGGCCTTGAACTCTGTTTACGCCAATGTACGCTCCACGTATAGTGCCGAAGAAGGTATCCATGGTCTGATGAATCCGGGAACGGATGAATTAAAGAATAATATAGGAGGAAGTAACCGATGTGCAGATCTGGCAAATTACGATCTAGAAAAATATAATGCAAACAATGAATATCCACGAAAGTTATGGAACGATGCTTATATTCACATCAACACCTTGAATTATATGATTGAAAATGCTGCTAAAGTAGATGTTACCACCACCGCCTTAACCGCTGCACAGCGTGATCAGTACTTAGGTGAAGCTTATTTTATGCGAGCTTATAATTACTTTCATTTGGTGGAACAATTCGGTGACGTCACACTGACTACTACCTATAATGCATCCCCCAGCACTTCGTCCGAGCGCCATGATATGGTACGTGTTTATGAAGAAGTCATTATCCCTGATTTGTTGAATGCCATCAGACTCTGTTCACCCAGCCCACAGCTGAACAATCTGGAGTCAGGCCGTGCTTCTGCCGCAACTGCCCGCCACTTGTTGTCACGTGTTTATTTGACATTAGCCTGGGTATTCGACAAAGACCCTGCTAATCCATCTTATAAAGGAAATACGCAAACGAAGTACTATAACACTACCAAAGCTAAGGAATATTATCAAAAGGCTTTTGATATGGCAACCGGACTAATCGCAGATGCTTCTTCTTTGGGACTGAAGTTGATGGACAATTTTGCAGATATTTTCGATGAAGCAAATGATGCACCTTCCGGCAAGAACAAGGAAGAACTATTTGTAGCGCGTATGGACTGGGATGATGACAACACTTTTGGTGGCCGCAGCACGCTGAACCATTACTTCGTGAATGGCTATGACCAGTATTTGGGTGAGCGTAATATTAATGACGGACGTTGTTACTCTTGGATTAATCCTACCAGCTATACCTATAATGCTTTCAACAATCGTGATAAAGATACACGTTATAAAGCAACTTTCCAGACAGTATGGTATGCCACTAAAACGCAAAAAGGCGGTGTTGTCAATTATGTCATTGACGGCAAGGACGAAAGCTTCAACTGGGACTATACCATTGTTGGTGATACTGCCATGTACTATCCGGGATATTATATGCCTGCTGAGGAAATCAGAGCTAAAACTCAAAACCGTGAAGGTAATCACTATCTGATTTTTACCCCTGACGCTTACAATGGTCGCGCCATTTTCCCAACTATCATGAAGTTTCTGGACAGAACGCGTGCTATTCCTAATGACAATACAGATCGTTCTTACATCATTTATCGTTTAGGTGAAACTTATTTGCTGGCCGCTGAGGCTGCTTTCAAATTGGGTGACAACACGAATGCAGCTAAATATATAAATGTGATCAGGGAGCGTGCCCGTGATAAGCAAATCGGTGAAGTTGGGGCACTGGATATCGCTCCAAGCGATGTTACGCTCGACTTTATTCTTGAAGAACGTACCCGTGAGTTACTTGCAGAACATTGCCGATGGGCAGACTTAGCCCGTACCGGGACATTAATAGATCGTGTACGTAAGTATGACGATGGTAAAGCCAATACGAACATTACGGAAGACAGACATTGGTTACGTCCTATTCCGCAACAAATGATTGATCGTGTGACGACCGGTGAACGTTATCCGCAGAATCAAGGATGGTAATAGATTTAACTATATCTTAATAGAGAGCAGGTACGATCTATACACAACTTTGGTACATCTCAAATGCGTTCAGTTCTTTCAGTACCTGCCATCTCTCCTATTCCATCGACCTTTACGCTGAAAGCATCCCTTTAGGGGATACTTTCAGCTTTCAGCCGTCACCACAACTGCAGAAACATTCTTCAGTCTCATTACCTCCTTACCACTTGATACACATTTCCATACTCTGTGTGCCGACGCACCACCCCCGCTTTCAGCAGCACTTGGCCGAAGCGCATAGGATTGACGCTGCGCATGGCAGCGGAATTCTTTTGCTGAAGTTCCCTGAAAATCTGGGCAGCCGTAAGACCGATACACTTCTCACCGGAATTCGCCACACGAAAATAACTATGAAAAACATCCTCTGCGGGACAAACACGGTAGAACGCCGCATTCTGCACCTGCAACACCTGCTCCTCTTCTTTGGTGAACCAATCACGCCTCCCCGCAAGCAGTTCCGCCTTCAGTTGTGCATAAATCTGGTCATGTTCTATATGGGTACAATCGATCACCCGCTCCACTTCCACGCAAAGAAAACGGCGGCTTCCCGTAGGGTCTGTAAGTAAGTCGAAACGGTTACTGGTACCAATAAAAGAGGCGACACGAGGCAGTTGGCGGAAGCTCTGCTGATAGGCCTTACGAATATTCAAGTCAGACATTTGCATCAGGTTCTTCAGCAACGGCATTTTGCTTTCGGCATACTTATCAAACTCGTCCATATTCAGCAAGCCCATTTCCGCCAAAAGGCGTTCCGCCTGCCCTTGCGAAGTAAGCTTCAAATTATCCACATAATATCGCCGCAGAACCATCGGCATCAATGACTTACAAAATGTGGACTTCTGCCGTCCCTGCTCTTGACTTACAAGAATAGGCGCTACACTGTTAGCATGTATGCCTGCCAGCCCCGACCACTGCGCGGCAAGCCCCAGCATCCAGATGTGAAATCCCTGCACCCAATGCGGACAGTCGGAAACCCGCAAGGCGAGCTGTGTCAGCCGGTCAACGCCGTCCCATTGCGGCAATTCCTCCATATAGAACTGAAAGGGGTGATAATCGGGAATGTAAGTAGAATAGATATAGCGACTCAAATCCTTGTCCCAACAAGGGATACCCTCAGCATGAGCCTCAATGCAGAAAGCGTTCAGGTTTCGCTTTGTCAGTACCAACGCTACGAATTTACTACAACGAGAAAGCGCTTTGCAAGCATTCCATCAACTATTTTCCAGAGAACACAGTTAGAAAGAAAGTAAGGACTTTCATAGGTAAATCTTACTAATATCACTATCTTTGTATGCTGACTTATAAACGGCCCACTCCAGTTGTTCACTCGACCAACTCCAGTCACTCATTCTACCAACTCCAGTCATTCACTCGACCGACTCCAGTGGTTCACTTTCAAGACAGCACCTTCGAGTCAACAAGTATATACATTTAAAGCATTAAGAAACAAGCATTATGGCAATAGTTTACGATTGGTACGAGAACCCCAACGCGGAAGGGGAATCGGAAGAAAGAGGGCTGCATCCCCGCCCGTTGCTCAACGGCAAAGTGAGCATGGAGCAATTATATTATCGGGTACACGAACGCAGTTCGCTCAGCGTGGGTGATGCAAAAAGTGCAATAGACACTTTGACCCAGCTTTGCGGAGAAGAGCTACGCGAAGGTCGGGAGGTGCACATCGAGGGATTGGGCTATTTTTCCCCCACTTTGGAGGCCACACAGAAAGTGACCCGCAAGACCAAGAACAAGCATTTGAAACTACGCTTGAAAGGTGTTAGTTTTCGCCCGGACATTCGTCTGAAAGCCGCACTGGCAGGTGTTACAGCCACCCAAAGTAAATACACGCGCCACTCCCTGCGACTCTCCGAAGTAGAGATAGATATGCGCTTGAAAGAGTATTTCACGGAACATGAACTGCTGCTTCGCATCGATTTCCAAGAATTATGCGGCATGGCACGCACCACCGCCAACAACCATCTGCAACGATTGCAAAAAGAGGGCAAACTGACAAATGTAGGAAGACGCGCACAGCCGATCTATCGCCCCATGCCGGGATATTACGGTATGTCGAGGGATGCGGAACTCAAGAGATAAAGTTAGAAACACTTCCCTTCAAAATAAGTGAAAGAAAACGCATCGTCGCTATAAGAACTTTTGTTATCTTTGTGTCGTTATGTGACAAGGCTACAAATTAGGAGGACAGAAAATGGATCCATTGGAATATATAGCACCGAACAGAAAGAGACTTCCCTACGGAATGATGAACTTTGCGGTTATTCGCCGCGAAGACTATTATTATGTAGACAAAACCCGTTTTATCCCCCTGTTAGAGCAGGCGGATCGTTTCTTCTTCTTTATCCGTCCACGGCGCTTCGGCAAAAGCCTGACACTGAACTTATTGCAACACTACTACGATGTAAACACCCGCGATAAGTTCGATGACCTCTTTGGTGGCCTCTACATTGGTGAGCACCCCACACCGGACCGCAACAGCTACTTAGTACTCTATCTCAACTTCTCCGGCATCAGCGGCGAGCTGAATGATTACCGCAAAGGGCTGGATGAACACTGCGGCACTACCATCAAGAGCTTTTGCAAGAAATATGCCGACCTCCTCCCCCCGGAGACATGGAAAGAACTGCACACCAAAAACGGAGCTGTAGCGCAACTGGAATTCCTCTATCAGGTATGCGAGCGTGCCGGACAGAAGATCTACCTTTTCATCGATGAATACGACCACTTCACCAATACCATTCTTTCCAGTCCCGAAAGTTTATGCCGATACACTGACGAGGCGCATGGCGAGAGTTATTTGCAGAACCTGTTCATCAAGGTGGAAGCAGGAACCTACTCCAGTATCGAGCGTTGCTTCATCACCGGTGTAAGTCCCATGATCATGTACGATCTGGCCAGCGGATTCAACATCGGCACCAACTACTCTCTCACACCGGATTTCAATCAAATGATGGGTTTCACGGAAGAGGAAGTACGCGAAATGCTGACCTATTATTCTACCACCAGCCCTTTTCATCATACCGTTGACGAGCTGATAGAAATGATGAAACCATGGTACGACAATTACTGTTTTGCACAGGATTGTTACGGTGAAACCACAATGTACAATTCCAATATGGTGCTCTACTTCGTCAAAAACTACATTATACGCGGTAAAGCACCGCAAAACATGATAGAAAGCAATATCCGCATCGACTACGAGAAGTTGCGCATGCTTATCCGCAAGGACAAGGAATTTGCCCATGACGCTTCCATCATTCAGACTTTAGTGAGTCAGGGATTTATCACCGGTGATCTGAAAGACGGCTTCCCTGCCGCCAGTATCACCAATCCTGATAATTTCGTGAGCTTGCTCTACTATTTCGGGATGCTCACCATCAGCGGCATGCACGAAGGAAAAACGAAACTGACCATCCCCAACATGGTGGTGCAGGAACAACTCTACACCTATCTGCTGAATACCTACAACAATGCCGACCTGAGCTTCAACAGCTACGAAAAGAGCGAACTCTCCAGCCGTCTCGCTTATGACGGGGGCTGGAAAGCTTACTTCGACTACATCGCCGACTGCCTGAAACGCTATGCCTCACAGCGCGACAAGCAAAAGGGCGAATTCTTCGTCCACGGTTTCACCCTCGCCATGACTGCTCAGAACCGCTTCTATCGTCCCATTTCCGAACAGGACACGCAGGCTGGATATGTCGACATCTTCCTCTGTCCGATGCTGGAGATTTACTCCGACATGACACACAGTTACATCGTGGAACTGAAGTATGCCAAGTATAAAGACCCCGAAACACGCGCGGAAGAATTACGCCAAGAAGCCATTGTCCAAGCCAACCGCTACGCCAACACGGACACAGTGAAACGTGCCATCGGCCACACCCAACTGCACAAGATTGTAGTGGTATATAAAGGGATGGAAATGCGGGTGTGCGAGGAAGTGATGTAATCTTCCTGAAAGCACTTCCCCATCCTTCAGACGGCAGTTTCAGCGGAAAAGCCAATGAATGAGACAACAATGAAAGATGAAAGAACTTTGCAGCTATGCTCGACTCTGCATTTACTACGCCGGACAGCCCAGGAAAACATAGTATTGGGTACGCGAAGTGATGAACCGTCTGTCTTTTCGAGACTATATTCCGAGAAAACAATACTGGAGTAAGCCCATCAATGACTTTAAATATTAACTAATTAAACTTGCAGGTACGCATATAAGTACATATATTTGCATAATCATAAAAAGGAAGAATTATGAGAACAGCTAATTATACAGATTTAAGAGCGAACCTTAAAGGGTACATTGACGCAGTAGTTGACGATTGCGATACAGTAATTATTAATCGCGGAAATGGGAAGGGAGTAGTGATGATTTCTCTGGATGAATATAACTCTTTGAGAGAAACTGAATATATCATGTCCTCACCTGAAATGATGGAGGCCATACGCAAAGGCGAGGAAGACATAAAGAATGGCAATTTCATATCACAAAATGAAGGAGAAAGCATAGATGATTTCTTAAATAGGGTGTCATGTACAAAATAACATTGTCAGAACAAGCACGAAAGGAATATCTTTACTTCTCACAAAGTGGTAATAAAGCCATTCTGAATAAAATCGCAGCTTTGCTGAATGACATTGCAGAACATCCCTACACAGGATTAAATATGAATTGGCAGGTAAATGGTCAAGACGAATCAGTGTTGAACATCGTCTTGTCTACTCTGTGAATGATGATATAATTGAGGTTCACATCTTCTCTATGAGATTTCATTATTCCAAGAAGTAACACACCATATACATTATTTGAAAAGGACATCTATTAAGTAGGTGTCCTTTTTTATGCATGGGTGATTTATTCAGAACGGATAGTTGGTAAAAACTCTGTGAGACTCTGTGGTGAATTAATTCATAACCTTACAGAAAGACATTAATTCCGTCAACGAGTTATTAAAAAACTGCAAACTCATAAATACGTGTGTCCTTGCCATTAGCGGCCTGTACCGGTTGAGTAACCAACAGACGCAGATAGCGTACCTTCTCAGTCTTACCCAAAGAACGGTTGATAACATTCTGCTTGTTTCCGGTTACAAAGTCCAATGTGCGCCATGCTTCATTCGAGTTATTCCGGCCTTGCAAGAAGCAGCTGCCAGTGATATAAGAATAGCTTTCCTGAGCAGCATTCACCATCTTCCAACCGCTTATTTCCTTTTCCATTCCCAAATCAAAATCAATATAGTTAGGAAGCATAGAGGTATCGCACCATTTAGTATTCTCGTTTCCATCAATGAGATATGCAGGTTTCTCATTGTCGTTGGTATATCCCGACCAAGCAACAATATGTTCCGGTTTCAACAGATTGATCTTCAGTTCTGCTGTCTTCTGCAAGCTGGTATCATCTTCATTGGCAGTCTGGAATAAAGTAGATAGTGCTTTAACAGGTGCATATGGTTCTTCAACCAATGTAGCAGCAAAAATAACAATATCTTTATTATCGGGCAGAATAACCTCAGTTGCTTTAGCAGGGATGTCAATGGCAAACTTGAACATATAAGTAAACTCATAAGCATGATCTCCCTCAGCGGAATGGCGGTGTGTACCGACATAGGCTACTTCTGCATCTTTCAAATAGCCTTGTGTATGGCCTGTATGCCCCCATTGTCCGATGAAACCGGTATAAGAAGGAACGACAATCTCCTGCAAATTCTTCCCTGCCTGGAATACGCCTCTAACATCTTCTTCAGCAGTTGCCGCAGCAGCCAGTATATACAAACGGTTATAGGAATGTCCGGCAGGCAGCTGCAAGGTATTTCCGCTACATAACATACCATTCATTTCTTCTTTTGTTTCCAGATGGAAAGGAACACGATTAACAGTTATATCGGCAGGTATTAATTCAGCGGCATAAGAATAACCGGCTTCGAAATTAGCCTCCCAACGAAATTCGTTCCAGCTGAAACATTTACGGTCATAATTGAGAGGCAGTTGTTCGCATCGCAATTCTTCCTTCTTATTATCATTGAAACGGACTTTATAAGTCTTGATACTGTTGGGCTGTATGGAGACTTCCAGCTGATTATCGCTGAAGTCCGCACTTCCTATACTCTTCTCCGTACCATCCGCTTCAACGGCACTTGTAATAGTTCCTGCAAATGTCAGCACTGCATTTTGTGGAGCTTTGCCACCCGTTTCGTACACACGCACCACATATTCGTCCGAACTTTCCGCTTTCTTCAAAGCTTTGATGACAACGTTACTATTGTCCGAAGATGCGAAAGAGAAGGCTTTGCCCAATGTTCCGGAATGTTTCTCGGCAGCAAAAGCCTTCAGACGCTGATTCAATACTTCAGACTCCTTAACGACCTGCGCCTTGTCCAAACCGCCGGCATGCCCTACCAAACTATAAGTGAAAGTATGATATCCCAGGTCCTGACGGTCCTGATACGGATAGTTGTTCTTAGTCTCGGGTGTATGAAGCAATGTCAGGCGGAGTGTATGATTATCAGGTTTGTCCCAGCCATATTTACTGTCATTCATAATAGAAACACCATAACTGCCGTCACTATCGGTTAAATCCGCCCAATATTGGGCATATACTTCATAAGCGGTCAATATATTATTACCTCTCTGAACGCTGCCTATACCCAGATCGTAGGTCGCCTTCTCGTTATCAACATTCAAGGGGAATTCTGCTTTCAGCAGTGCATTCGTTGACTGCCAGTT
>OIAG01000901.1_pt1 | contig 12369 bp, 8 predicted proteins | sample 1580701 | NCBI WGS metagenome assembly OIAG01 (sample SAMEA3882551, study PRJEB24775) | human gut metagenome | biome: human-associated habitat; feature: intestine environment; material: feces | place: Netherlands | collected 2009/2010 | reverse complement strand
TAAGAGATACTACAGTATCAGCCGGTAAGAAAAACAAAATGAATACTAGTGCTAGTACCAAATAAGAGACTAATGCCAAAATGGCATCTACCTGTTCGAAAATAGCAACTTCATTCCAAAAAGGTATAAATCTGGTGAATCCTATCCGCTGGTTATTTGCCTGATAATACAATTTGCATAATCTAGGCTGTGCTACCAAATACTCAATAGCCACCAAGCTTAAGATAATTAAATACCACGGAATCTTTTTCGTACCTCTAATAAAGAACACCGTCATTGCAATATACAACACAATAACGAGTAGTATTACTAACTTGTCCTTATCTGATTTATTCATAGAAGCCTCCTATCTATTCAAACCATTCTCACGCAAGTACTCAGTAAACAATTCAAGTGTTCTTGTTATCGCCGTAAGATCTTCTCTAGACTCAGCGTAGCCGATAGCACCAATTAAGGCTTCTCTTACTGTTTCTGCAGAAAGATTTCCTACATACTTCTGTGCCTGTTTAATATCGCTTCTTGCCAGAATATTAGAGTCATCGTATTCAATAACACCTAATTTCATGGCGATACCACGAATAATCAACATGAGCTCTTCGGATGCTTCAAAGGTGTCAGTGCTACCTAAGTCTGAAGTATCTGTAGTATGTGTACTTTCTTCGATATCTTCAGCATTACTGCTGCTTTCGTCGGAATGTGCATCTGCTTCCTGACTAGTATTAGTGGTTTCATCCACAAACAAATCTGTTGGTTCAAAAAATGTATCAGTCGGCTGCGCGTCACTTGGAGCCGGACCTACGAATTGCTCTTCCTGTGATGCAGAAGTGTCTGATTCATCAGTTTCTTCTGCGTTTGTCACAGCATCAGATTCCGCTTCTGCAAAAGATTCTAAAATTCCCTGTACGCTGCCATAATAATTAACAAACTCCTGTGTATAGGAAGTTTTGTATTCCAACTGAAGCAACATACTAAGACCTGAAACCGCATTATTGTCAAAAATCTTAAGCAAGAAGCTACTGTTGTTAAGCGTCCCCATATACTGCTTAATAGCATCCATTCGATTTTTTGGGAGACACACATAAAACCCGCTTAATTCTTCATAGTACTTTCCGCAATCCTCTACGACAAAGCTATCCTGTAATACTGCATTTTTTGTCAGTATTAAATTCTCTTCTACTTTAAACATTTAAAGCTCCTTTCTTGTTTGTAACAAATTGATGATTGCCAAAATTCCACGACTATGGGACGGTATTTTAGCAATATTCAAAGATAGAAAGTATAAATATTCATAAGAAATACTTTTATATCTTTCTATTACTTTATATAACTGATATTCAGAAAAAGTGGTTAATATCTTATAATCCTTAGACAGCCTTAACTCCTTATAATTATAAAGAGTTAATGTACCCTTACTCAATAACTCATAGATCTCCAGGTACGCTTTGATATTCTTCTGCAAAAATTCTTTCAAAAACTCAGTAGCATATCTGTATCTATAAATTACTTCAATACACTCTTCATACTTTATTTTTGTATCTGCCCCTATTAGGAATAAAAAAACATCACCTAAACCGTATCTGCTTGTTTTTGGAACTACTGCTTTAATAATACTGCGATTTATCTGTGGTAGTGCCTTCAATGAAAGCACAGCTTGCACAAGATTTTTTGTATACCCTCTAGTTCTGTTATACAGATAATTAACATCTGTTTCACTCAGAGATAGTTCACGCCGTATGTATGCCAACTTCTCTTCCTTTGGAATTTTAAGATTATCAATTATCTTAAAAGAAAGAGAAGCTGACGCCATATCAGACATCAGCTTCTCTCCAGCACTATATGTATGCGCTTGCACAATCGTCACATTCTTATCATAAGAACATAAGGTTTTAATAACACTGTTGTTGTTCCCATCATATACAATAAACCATCCATTATCAAACATTGGAGGTTGCTTGTACTTAAGTACATCACTCTCTTCTATCTTACGATGCAATCGCACTACGCTCGAAGCTCTCATTTTACTAGAGAGCTTTGTAATTACGGAGTTAATTAGATTATTTTCCTCTTCCAATAACAAGTAAATCATAATAACGCCCTCTCAAAGTAATGTTCATATTCATCAGAAACGATATCCCTAACCTGCACAATATCATCTGCTGATAAAGTAGGCATCTCTGCGTTCTTATCTGTCTTAGCCTTATTTGCTAAGAATGCATTTTCCATCTGTATAAAATCGCTATCCGTTAAAAATCCATAATCACTTACAATATCTCCGAACGAAACAATTTTATACTTCGGCACATCTGAATGTTCATTCAACGTCTCATTAGAACACTTATCTGCGTATGGTTGTATAAAATTACCTAAGGATGTGTGATAATCTACATGCAGTACACGCAGCAAATTACTATTATCCTTAAATGCATCAGCAGTGAACTCGTATTGCATATTTTTACACACTCTCGCAATGAAGCTCTCATTGTATCGAAGTAAAAATAAAGCAGTCTTTCTTGTAAATACAAAGCAACAAGCATTCAGCAGTATACGTACAAAATCAGCTAATACAAAATTATCATACTCTAACCCCAGTACATTAGCACCAGCTAGTATAACTGGGACGTATTCAGTAAACTTACTAAATTTCTCTCTGTAATCATAATGAGGAACAGTAGAAAGGAAATCCTGCTCTTCTAATTCTATGTATCTATCCAAATACTCTGGCAAAGATTCACCATTAAGTCTTCGTGGTACAAAACGTCCAAATGTGATTTCCATCATCTTAGTTCTATATGAACTATCAAGTGCAGCAATTTCTGCTTCACTGAAGTCAGACAGATAATATTCACAATAGGACTTTTGCTGAACATCTTTAGCTTCTAACATAACAAAATTACACAAAGCCTCCAGTAAATCATCAGCTTTCTGATCTATCAAAGTAGAATCCGCGTTAAACTCAATTAGAGCAGTAACAAAATTGTAATACTCATTATGCTTAAAATAAGAAGCGGCTGTACGTAGAGCAGACAAATGATTAGCACTCACATATTGCAAACAACGGCTGCTATAATTAGGTAGCTCTATATTAATACTCTCCAATACTTTTACCACCGCGCTTTCAATTGCATCGCCATTTGAAGAATCTAATAACAATGTTTTAAGATTATTCTTTTTGCGTATGGCAGAATCCTTGAATAACACAACAGCATATTGCTCTGCATGATTATTAATAATCATCCTGTCAGTAATTTCATCAAACAGTGAAATCAACTCGCAATCACACAAATAACTGTGTAACAACTCATAATTTATCTGTTTAATATTTAAAATTTTCGTGTTGGAAAATAAATCCTTATAGTTGCTAAGAATTTCAACAAATACTTTATGACGAGTTTTATAATCCTCTACACTCGCGAGTAATGAACTTCTGTATTCTTTCAAACCTGCAATAACCTTGTTAAAATCTTCTTCTTTTTCTCCATATACATCCTTGTATAAAGAGATAAGTTCTTTACTACTTTCCTTGATCTTAGATTCAGGTTCATCTAATAAAGACAGGAATTCGGCTTTATTGAGGTTGTATACAATCTCCGTAAAACACATGCAACTTCTAACACTATCATACTCATCCAACGTAAGAACAAGCGAATATAGTGCTTTATTCTTTTCTGTCAAGTAATCCAATGATAAAGAAGATGCTATGCATTTTGCCAGTTCTTTTGTTGTTAGTGCTTTCACCTCTTGCTTACTAGAAGATAATGAATTAAGTAATTCATCAGCCAGTTGTGCAGATGATTTATTAGAAGAAGCAAAACCTACAAGTCTATCACGAAAACATTTGATTGCTTTTCTGTATTCCGGATCGCTAGAGATAGTAAGAGCTGCTAACTCTTTAACTTTACTTACAGGAACACTGGATGCCGTTACATCTTCCTTCTCAGAGATATCTATAACTGTTTCAATATCACTAAAGATGCTGTGTGCGCCAGGAATAATTCTGGAAATTGCAGTTCCTGTTGCTATTTTCGACAAGTGTTTTAATAACTCATCCGTACCAGTCTTATAGTCAGCATCCAATTTTTTCTTGATTGCTGCATACCAAGTAATTGGCAAAAGGTGAGCTTCCCCACAAGAAGAACACTCCAGCAGACGAGGAATTACCTTAGGTTTATGAGCTGATTCCGCATCGTAAACAATATAGGAAACTATTGCTTCAGGAACTTTTGATTCCGTACCGCAATTATCACAACGGAAGAAGTATTGGCCATTCTTTACAAAGACTTGTTTCGCTACAGAGCATTTTTTATTCTTTATTGTCTGTATAGCCAGCTTATCCTCGCGTAGAAGATAACTGGTCACCTTTGATCGTTGCTCGTCCAAAGCTTTTCTTGTAATTGCAATATCTTTATAACTCTTGATAGCTGCAGAAATACATGTTAACACATATGGATATGATTCTGCTTCCATCAGAGCCATCTGTGCCGCTGAGCTTAATCGATCATATATAGTTTCAATCACTTTATTATAAGTGATTTCATGAAAATCGCCATTTTGATTTCCTGTACGAATAACAAGCTCTAAAATGTGATCCCACAATACATCTGTTAGCTCATTATCAAGTATAGCGGGAGCTGTTGGTTTGTCCCAGGAAATATCAGAACTTGTCACTCCCGCAGCAGACAGCGTAGCTTTACTTGCTTTTATAGAATCACAAATCTCTGCGAAACTATTTATAAAGTTTTCTTTTACCTGCTGCACTGTTGTTGCGTCGCAGAATTTCTCATCATCTGAAAGCATTCGATTTAACTGATCATAGTCATATAAGTCTAAGTGCGTATAACCCTTAGTACTTAAGATATCTTTTAAAGAAGTCAATATTTCTTCATCATCTTCATCAACGTCTTCTTCATCAACATCAAATCGGTTCAAATCTTCAGGCAGAATACTCATATGGATATCTCGCCCAACATCTCCATCACCATAATCATATTCAAACAAAGAAGACTCTTGTACATCCGTTGCTGCAACGGGTTCCTCATCAGTATCATCCAATAAAGAATCCATATCATTGTCATCCAATAAAGAATTCACAGCAGTTTCATCCAACGAGGAATCCATTTCAGAATCATCTAGCAACTCTAAAAGCTGTTCATCCTCTCCGTCGAGTGTATAATTATCGATCTGCACTTATCTATCAACTCCTTCTCCCATTTACTTACAGTTTCATGAACTATATCTATAAATTCATCTGAACTGATTAAAACTTTTCGCAACTCTCCATCAAAACTACGCTCAACACCTCTACGCTTACCTTCTAAGTATTTATCACTATTGGAAGGGCTATCAGCTAAGATAAAAGGTGCCGATTTCTTTGCTGTTGTCATTCTTATCTCAAGTATCTGTATTGCTGGCAAATCAGATTCTTGCAAGTATTCTAAAATCTCGGAAACTTTATAAAAATCTTTCTGCTCCCTGTGAATATTTCCGCCTACAAGTTGCTCTATCTGAGAAATATCAGAACTTGAGATATCGTTAGTTACGCCAGTAAAAACATCTCGAAAAATATCAATCAGTTTTCTTGAATAGCTCTCTGCATTAGCTATTTTGATAAAACTGTTTTTAGTTGTTCTCTGCCCCTTATAATACAAAGACCCTGTTATACAGATATCTAAAGATTTTAGCCCCATTAATCGTATATTCTGTTCAAAAATAAATGAAGCTACAGCAATATCCGGTAAAGAAGCTTTTAACCAAAATTTCTTCATTGACGCATATACGCCATGCTGATTACAAAATCTTTCAATCCCACCAGCATTTTGAATAGCATTCTGTAATTCTGTAAAGGAGCTAATACCTTCGAATAATTTGTAAGCTGTTGAATCAAATTCTGGCAGTCCTAATTTCCCAATCATCTCTGGGAAAGTTAAAGATTGCTCACGAAGATAATGTATGCCATTAAAAAATGTCAAACCAACCGCACTGTTAGTAAAGTAGGAAGGGTATACATTGATATCCAGAAGAAGTATTTCTACAAAAGAATCTGAAATAAATAACCCTTTCTCTCCTTGCTCTTTTAGCTCACGATCTTTGCGCTCTAACATTTGATAGATTGCTGTACAATTAGCATCAGCAATCCCTTTGTAATTGAACCTACTAAAAAGCTCACTCAGTGCAAGAGCCTGTTTAATATGGCATCTTGGGTTGCAACAAGTTACCTTAGTCGCACTGTAGTTGATAATCATATCAGAACCACACTCACAATTTTCCGGGAAAATATCATCATACCCTTCCGGAATCACTCTAATATACTTCGCGCGCTTTACTGTAATAAAATCATCAAACGCTTCATAATGATCATACTGATCTCTCATCTCTTGAAAAGTCATAGCACCTACTCACCTAAACCCTCATAATTTGTAACGACCTGCATATAGCTTATTACCTGTTCCCCACCTTCCAAGGTTAAAACTTCTATTTCCACCACACAAATACCTGTAGTCTCCAAATCCTTGAAAACATAGTAAGGAACTTGACATCTATATGGCTTATTTTTGTACTGGATCTCTAACCAATACATCTCCATGCCATCTGCCAAAATAGCTCTCTTAGCTTCATAATTTGCAAAATCTTTTACATAACTACGGCTAGCCACATTGTATACTGCTGGGATATCATTCCCGTTTAAGTCTTTAATATAATCATTTGCTGAATAAACAGTAGCACTTGTGCTGCCATTTTCTCTGTCATCAAACTCCGGCAAACCAACAGCAACTTCGGTTGAAATCTCATGTTCTGTCGTGGCACCTTGTGCTGTGATTGTTGCAGCCTCCTGTGTAGTTCCATCAACCTGCCCAGTGTCTGTCATTTCAATTGGTTCTTCAGGTGTCATCAAAGACTTCAACATTGCAATAATAATAATTACAATAACTGCTACCACAGCAATTATAATTATCGTGTTTTTATTTGACTTCTGTGTTACATTTTTATCAACTAAAGACTCTACTTTATTAGTAGAGTCTTTATTAGTAGAGTCCTTAGTTTCATTGTTACTAGGTTTCATTCCTATAGCCATCACTTATCCCTCCTCAGATAATTATCGATCTCCTTAAACTGCAGAGATACCTTAAATGGTAATCTTACAATATCTGACAATACTGATTTCAGAATAACTGTATAACCATTATCATTTTCGAACTGTCGCAACCAATTCATACAGTTGCCAAATTTTGCTTTTGTTTGCAATGTAATTACAATGTTATTACCAGCAACAGTAAAAAGCTGTGGTTTGTATGTGAGATTTCTTCTTTGATTCTCACTTGCTTCCATCGTATCTGCAATAAACTGATCTAATGCTGCCCAATCTAATTCGTTGTTTACGCATAGCCAGCGACTTGCACCGCCTTCTACATATTTGAATACAATCATAGTCCCATTTGAGCTGATAAAAGGATTTAAGTATTGCTTCACTTTATCCTCAAATTTCTTTGAAACTGTCACCAAGGTCTGTTCATACATAACCTGTAAATGCTCATACTCTGATTTATTCACTAACATATCAGCTATTGTGCTAGCTTCATGATTCTGCATATCTAAATCATACATGAAATCTTCATCATCACTATAGTATTCTTCTCTTGGTACGGCATCATAAGCATCATTAATTTCATCAGCGTCGAAAGACCAATAGCCTTTGCTTACATCAGTCAAATCATCTTTAGCAAACAGATCATCCAAATCAATCTCTGTGGCATCATCATCTTCCGGTGATGTACCAACATATTTATGAAGAGTTTTTAATTCGGAATCAAAAGTAACTATTGGTTTTCCCTCAGGGAAATGTCCAAGTGCCCAAGTTTCAAACCTGCTCGACCATGTTCTGTCTGATTTCTCATCATCAGACATCTTTCTGTCTGGTAATGGTGTATTCAATGAATAATCATTTATGTAGGCTCTGACAGTGTAGTTATCAAAGTGCTCCATAATAAACGGAACATTTATTGGTTCGTGATCAATATTAGGCTGCACCTGATGAATTAACTCATTGATTCTTGTATCAACATATTTGGCTCTCTCGTCTCTAATAAGTTCATTCCAAGGATCATCAAACCAGAATGGACCAGAACCAAATTCACCAGCATCCCATCTCTTGATAATTCTATCGACGAAATAGACCGGTGCTTCTCTGGCATCATCCTTAACTTCGCCCCAAGTATTACCAATATTGATACCTACAAAGTATTTTGTGTGCCCCTTCATAGTAACCATACAAGATTCTTTAACAATCTTATAGATAAAGAATGGGTGTATACTTTTATGTACACTACACAACAATTCATCATGAATAAGCATATGCCAAATAATCTTATCATTGATGCCTTCCTGCTCACATCTGTTGTAGAATCTAATTAAAATGATTCTAAATAACTCAGCAGCAAAACACTGAATCGGGAAGTTACCTGCAGGTCTACGTATCTTAGCTTCCTCGCCATTATAGATACCATTCTTTCTTCTCTGCTTTGCTGCTGGATCCTGTGAAATCTTTGATAAGTCAAATGTTCTATAGAAACCATATTTATCATAGATAAAACCTGTTGGCTTTGGTATGCGATCACCTTTATAATCACGCGCATACTCTCCATTTTCATCACGAACCCATGCATCCATAAAATCACGTAATTCGTTTGACATAGCTTGCTCTACTAAGGCATTATCTCTTTCCTTATTTAAGAAATCCATAACAGGTTTATTAGATTTCTTCCACTTACTGAGAAGTAAGCGAGTTTTGAACAGAGTATCATCATTGATAACACCAAAAATCTTATCGCACAAAGAACGATCTCCCAGACCGTATGGAACACCAAAAGAAACACTCTTAGCATTCTTTCTCGTTTTCTTATCAACCTTATGCGCCGGGATATTATTTACCAAACTGGCAGTCTCTGTATGATAATCTCTTTCAGGATCTTTCATACGCTCTACCATTTCCATATATCCAGCCAAGCTAAGCATAATACGATATTCTACCTGTGACATATCAAAATCCAATAAATAATAATCATCATTGTATGCATGAACTAAAGCTTTCAGATTACCTTTCATCGTCTGTGCAGCATTCTGAATACGACGTGTTTCAATTCTAGCTAATGAGTAAGATTTGAATATCTTCCCCTCCATATTAGTTTCCTTGATCGGTTTGAAATATGCTGTATACTCCTTATTTAACTCCGCATATTTACGCAAGATTAAAGCTAGAGGATGCTTAGTTTTGTTAAACTCGGATGCTGAAATTAATTCATACTTTCCAGCTCCCTTCTCATCACCTTTCTCGAGCAGTTTTTCATATTTCTGCTCATCGGCTCCTGTGACCAGAATGGACTTATTCAGTCTATTAAATGATTTGTCTTCTTCAGACCTTTTCATTTTAATAAGCTTTTCCATCACATACTTATCCAATTTAGGCTGTGGGTGATCGCTCGTAGTCCAGGAAATTATAGGATACTTCAGAATATCAAACACTACAGAACGTAACTCTGTAGGTGTAAACTCAAATTCATATTTTGCTCCCTGCTCAGGTTTTATTGTTCCAATTATTTCATTGTATTCGTCGTCAGTAATTAAACCAGCAGCTTTTTTTGCTTCCAATCGTTCTCGCTGCTTGTATACACTTACGAAAGCTCCAACGTATTCCCAAGCAAATTCTTTTAGGCGCTCGATATCTTTATAAACATTATCACCAAGTGCCAAAGCTTTATCTTCGTAAATAGGCAAGCCATAATACTCACTTCTTGGCAAAATATTCAACAAAGGTACATCTAAAGCCTGATAACGCTCATACATTGTGTCTGACATCAATTTACGCAAAAAAGGAAACAGTTTTCTTGTGTAATCAGCATCGGCACAACCATATATCTCTGCCACTTCTCTATCGGTAAGGAAACGATATTTATCCTCATTTCCTTTTCCAAGAATATCTGTCAACTCAGGTGTCTCATGCCCAAAATTTCTACGCGTTAAAACTTTCAGTTTGTTTGAACCTTTGATAAGTTTACTACTAATATCAAATGCCATCTGCATAGTATCATTATCAAAATAGAAATATTGGTCAGAATCAATAAAAGCCTTTTTATCGAACATTGCATTGTGTCCAATAAGATTAATCCATTCTCGTTCTATAACATAAGTAACTTTGTGACAACCATTTAAGCTGCTAGAGCCACTTGATGCATTTGCGTTACCAAATAGATCCATTTTATTTATACTATTATCTGCGTATTCGTGCTCATCAGGTTCCCAAACTTCAATTGTTCTTTGTCCACTAAATTTAGAGAAGAGCTCACCTAATCTAGCAGAAACGTAATCATTATTGACATTAGCAAAATGCTCCATATCAGTAAAAATTACAAAACCTGCATCATCTACCCAGGAGATAGGTATTGCAACAACATGATCCTTATCCGGATTATTTTTTGCTAGCTTGTACACATTCAAACCAGATGTCTCAGTATCCACTGCTACATCTAATTTGTCACTGTTACTATGCGCCTGTATAATTGCATGTACCAATGGTGTCATAATTTGTAACTCAAAGTCCCTGAGATTATCAATACTTCGATAATCTTTTACCTTTATGTTATCCTTCTTATACCAAGACATATCCAGACTTTCGCATAGTGCATTATAGTCAATATCTTTTATAGTCTTGCTTAAGACTCTCTTTCTATATAAACGATCAGCTTCCGTAAGAGTGAAAACAGATTCTTTTAATTTAAAAGGGGCTTCAGTTAACTGAATCTCAATATTAGCTCTCTTGACATGGAAACTTCTGTAATAGCTATCAACCTGTATGTATTCAAGTAACAAGTTATTATCCTGTGCCTTGAAATCAATACGGGTCGATCCAACCATTTGCGATACCAGATTTTGCTGAGTATCTTTATTTGCAAATTTATAGCTTTTTGCAAACATGATAGTATCCAAAACTATATCCAAAATCTGCAGTTGTCCCCATGTCTGCACACCGCCACTGACCTTCAGACGTTTCATAATCTCAAGAACATAGTTTTCATTATAAAAAGAAGCAAGTCTAAATTCAGAGCTAATTACTTCCTGTGTCGCTGGATTTCCCATAGCAACATTCAGAGCATCGTCTTTATGATATGGACTAAATACCCAGAAGCACTCCGCAGATTTTATATCCTTCCAACAAAGGAAATAATCTTCTCCGTCGAACTTAATTCGGCCAGCTAAGTACATTATACATACCTCCCTTAAAGTACTCCAAACGCTTTAGATTAATAGGTATAATATGACAAGGTTCAACATCAGGCTTTGCGCTATCATATAGTATAAGCTCCTGTGTACAAGGTGAATCTGCTGTTGCTAAGATCGCGCCTAATGTTTTACTTCTTATTATAAACTCTGTATCATAATGCATTTTTAAATACATCATGGCATAGTTCTTTATCCTATTAGCCTCCATAATCACTGACTCAAAAAATTGACATAGCAAAATCTGTAATTTCTCTGTCAAGCAACTGTGGGAAATCAATATTTATCTGAGTTACTTTGTTTTCAAACCAAGTTTCTGCATTCGGGTGTAAATCTATGATATCCCCGAGTTTTACATCTACCAATGCGGAATAATCCAGTTGCATGATAGCCTTACTGATTGTGGGATAATTCTTCATACTCCGCACAAGTTCAGTTGGAATATCCATAAGATGTGCCAAAATAAAATCCAAATGTCCACTCAGATCCAAAATAATGATATTTTCTTTACAATCCGTGCCAATACCTAAGGCCTCCAAATTGAAATAACTATCATAATTGCATCCGTATACATTCTTATACTCCTTAGGTTTCTGCAAATAATGCATAACCTTTTCACAGTATGCAGAATCTGTGGCTAATGTATTTCGTAATGTCTGCTCGTCCATGATAGAATTAAAATTTCTAGTTTCTACCTGTGCAAGTAAACGATTCTGTTCTTTTTTAAATGATGTATCCTTAAATAAATCGATTCGCAAAATTAATCACCTCGTCAGCGAAAACTGGCTCTTCCTTAGAAACTGCAATATCAACAGCGTCTTCTCGGAAAGGCACATACTCCCCATGTTTCAAATCATAAAAATATCCGGGTTTGGCTTTTACACCAAACTCGGACAAAATCTTTTCAGACAATGTTGTTTTTATTACTCGTACGGATTTGTCATCAAACGACAATGTAACCCACGCAATGCCTTCTAGAAGTAAATCAAACATCAATCATCCTCCACTCTAAATGATAATCTTATATTCGCTTCATCCTCTGAACTAAGTGGACTTATCATTGGTACAATATCATCAGGCTCTTCCTTAACTCCAGGAGCTACT
>OIAG01000898.1_pt1 | contig 12401 bp, 8 predicted proteins | sample 1580701 | NCBI WGS metagenome assembly OIAG01 (sample SAMEA3882551, study PRJEB24775) | human gut metagenome | biome: human-associated habitat; feature: intestine environment; material: feces | place: Netherlands | collected 2009/2010 | reverse complement strand
TTATAAAACGCATAAATCTCTGGATGCATTTTCACTGAAATATTCCGACCGTATTCTACAGAAATATCTGGTATACACCAAAGATTTCTGCAAAGACGGCGATATTATATGTCTTCCAATTTATATGGTTCCTTTTATAAATCAGAGCAGCTTCCGCAGCCCCTTCGGGTAGTGATTCTTCATCACAGAACCTGCAAGTTTGCCCCAGCCGAGGCTGTATCCATCTACCGTGATCAGATACCAGCCCTTCTCCCCTTCTGCCGGAAACGTCTGCCCGGCCAGATACGCGCGTGCTTCATCCACAGACAGATTCCAGCTGTGGCATGCTTCCTGCGCAGAAATTGCAAGTGCCAGTGCGTGTGCCGGTTCCAGCCGGTTCTTTTTAACTGTGCCAAGATGCAGGCCCGGACGCAGCACATGCAGCCGTCTGGTTGCCGGCATATGTTCCGGCATCAGATACAGCTGCTCTCCAAAAAGAAGCAGCCGCTCGGCATCATCTGCCGGTATCTTTCCAAGAAACTCCTGTAATCCTGCAAGATACGCTTTTGCTTCTCCATTTGCCAGCGGTTTTTCTTCTCCATTCGCACAATATCCCCGGTAATTTTCCGAAACGGTTCCCTCTTTTTCCAGAACCGCAACGAAATGTCCCTCTCCGTGCAGATGATGCGGAAATAACCGGATCGTATCTCCTATCTCCGCTGCCGGATGTTTTGTCCATGCCGCTACACCGTCTGCCATTCCCGGATATTTTTTCACCGGCACAATATGAAACTGCGGATGCTGTTCCAGAAAACGGCTGATCGTTCCCTCGTTTTCCTCCGGTGCAAAGGTACAGGTAGAGTAAACCATACGTCCCCCCGGCCGGAGCATGGAGGCTGCACATGCAAGAATTTCCTGCTGCCGCGCCGCACAGACCTGAACATTTTCAGGACTCCACTCCTCACACGCCTGTTCATTTTTGCGAAACATTCCCTCCCCGGAACACGGGGCATCTACCATGATCCGGTCAAAATATTCCGTAAACATTCCCGCAAGTGTCTGCGGACTCTCGTTTGTCACCATCACATTTTTTACACCCATCCGTTCCATATTCTCGGAAAGAATCTTTGCCCGCGCCGGATGAATCTCATTGCTGACAAGGAGCCCTTTCCCCTGCATCGCTGCCGCAATCTGTGTACTTTTGCCCCCCGGTGCCGCACATAAATCCAGAACTTTTTCGCCCGGCTGCGCATCCAGATATGCAGCCGGTGCCATGGCACTCGGCTCCTGAATATAGTACACGCCCGCCTCGTGATACGGATGTTTTCCCGGCTGATCTTCCTTTTCGTAATAAACCCCGTTCGCTTCCCACGGCACCGGCTGCAGATGAAAGGAAGTTTCCTCTGTAAGCCGGTCCATGTCTGTTTTTGACGGATTGATCCGCAGTGCCTGATAACGCGCATCTTCGTAACTGTTTAGAAATGCCGGGTATTCTTCCTCCAGCATTTGTTTCATTCGATCTAAAAAAAGTTGTGGAAGCATATCATTTCTCCTAAATTTCTCCTAAAGTTTTCCAAAAAAACTTGGCAAAATATCCAACAAATAGTAAAATATAAATATGATACAACGAAAGTACATGAGAACAAGACAATTAAAACCGGGCATGAAGCTCGATCATCCGGTCGTTGACCGTCTGGGACGTAATCTCGTTGCCAGAGGTGCCGAACTGGATGATTATATGATTGATTCCCTGTTGAAACTGGGTATTATGTCTGTTTACATCCAGGAGGGGGAAGAAGAGGAAAATCCAGAACAGGTTCCTACTTCTCCGGAAGCAGAAAAAAATATCGAACGGCTCCGTACCGAAGACCGCGCAAAAGTTACCCTTTCTGCCAGTATCCGTGAACGTGTGTCTACCGGTATCCAGTTTATCTACAACAATACGACCTCCGAGGAAATGGTTGCCACCACAGAGAGCATTGCCGATGACCTGATGCGTTCCATTAAAAGCAATGATGCCATCGCAATTGATATCTCCACGCTCAAAACCAGTGACGAATACACCTTCAAACACAGCGTGGATGTAGCAACCATTTCCATGATCGTTGCCAAGCAGCAGGAACTCTCTCCCGAAGAAGTACGGGAAATCGGTGTCTGTGGTTTGCTGCACGACATTGGAAAAACCAAAATTCCAAATGCTATCTTAAACAAACCGGGCAAACTCAATGATGACGAATTTGCCATTATGCGGCAGCACTCGACATACAGTTACAACATGATCAAGGATCGTGCGGAATTTTCTCCGGCTGTCTGCCTTGGTGTTTTGCAACACCATGAAAAGATCAATGGAAGCGGATACCCGATGGGTGTGTCTGCGGAGAAAATCTGCCCCTATGCCAAGATTCTGTCCGTAGCGGATATCTATGATGCCCTGGTTACCGAACGCCCCTATAAAAAAGCCTATTCCCAGAGAGATGCCGTGGAAATGATTATGTCCATGACCATGGAACTCGACATAACTGCCATGAAGAGCTTCCTTGAAAGCATGATTCTATATCCAGTAGACAGCATCGTGGAACTGAGTAACGGCGAACAGGCGCGTGTGGTCAAAAATATTCCGCACTATATTCTCCGTCCTGTGGTTGTCGGGCTTACCAGCGGTAACGTTTACAACCTTGGAGAAGATATCAATTGTGCCAATATCATCATTCTTTAAACAACAGGGAACAGCTTTCGCTGTTCCTTTTTTATTGTGTTACCTCTTCACTTTCAAAAGGCTGTGCCGTCTCCGGCAGAAACGCATCGTAGATATCCACATGATCATAGATACAGCGCCAGCTGCTGGTGGACCCTGCAGTCACACAGATATACTCTTTTCCATCCGGTGTCTGTGCCATACTTGCCGCACAGCTTCCGGACTGATTCACAAAGCCTGTCTTTGCCCCGATAATTTCACTGTGTGTATCCTTATCTTCAATTCTCCGCAAAAACCAGTTGGATATTGTAATCCCATCCGGATGTGGTTTGGATTTTGATGTCGTGTAGGTTCGCGTTCCAAGAACTTCCCTGCACAGATCATTGTCCATTGCGGCTTTTAAGATCATTGCCATATCATATGGTGTACTGTAATGGTCATCATTGTATATGCCGACACAGTTGGTAAAATGTGTAGTCTCCGACAATCCCATTTTTTCCAGTTCCTGATTCATCATATCCACAAATGCGTCCTGTGAACCGGCCACATAAGTTGCCAGAGAAACCGCAGAATCTGCTCCTGATGGCAAAATGGTTCCATAAAACAGATCCCTTACCGTTACCTGCTCATCCACTTCGTATCCGGTATTGCTGCAGTCATTACTATAACTGAAATCTGTGGCATCAATACTGATAGTAACCAGCTCGTCCAGCTGCTCCGGCTTAATATTTTCCGCTGCTACCAGCACGGTAAAGATTTTGGTCATAGATGCCGGAACCATACGTTTCAATGCATCTTTTCCGGCCAGAATCGTTCCGGCATCCACATCAATGAGAATTCCCTGCTTGCTGACAACGGACTTCGGAAGCGATTTTGTGTCTCCGTAGCGGAATAATCAAATACTTCCTCTGTTTCCGTCGGTATTTCCGATGCCTGCTCCTGCTGCGTCGGCTCAATCATCTTTGGATCTTTTTTGTTCTTTCCCTTTTTCCCCGGCACAACTGCCAATACCAGAACAACTGCTAAAATTACAACTGCTGCAACGGCTATGTACCATCTGTTTTTTCGTTTCTGCATTTTCTTATCTCCTGTCCTGCCTGAATTGCTCTTATGTATCATAGCACTTTCCGGCTATAAATTGCAATCCATCAGATACAAACGAGACGCAAAATCCGGAAAATACCGTACGTTCTCATCATATCCGGTGCCTCCGAATGCCGGGTGCAAATGTACACCTCCATACATCAGGGCATCCCCGTATGCACAGAAATCCTCCGTTTCCCCATCCATCTTTACAAATTTTGCCAGCAGATGATGTGTCACGGAATCCGGGCGGATATGTACCGGAGCAACCGTGTTGACCAGATCCCCAAACTCCAGAATACTGTACGTTAACGCGCGGTTGGTAAAATGGTACCGTTTCTCTTTTGCAAGTCCTTTGGGATAATACGCATGAAACTGTGTATTCGGTTCCGCAAGTTTCTGCATCAGCATGCCGACTGCCTGTGTCTGATCTTCTGAAACACAGGTCCATTCTGTGAGATTTCCGTCAGCAAATGTCCGCCCACGATAAAATGTGCCCTGCTGCAATACACTACGCCACTTCCTGTACAGTGCAATCTGGGTTCTGATCTCCTCAAGTTCCTCTCTGGTACAGTCACAGAAATTACATTCATACCCCAGCACTGCAAATGCGGCAACTGCAAAGCGGGTCGTAAGCGGTGTCCGGCGCAGCGTCTGATGGTTCGGACACGCAGATACATGTGCACTCACCGTCGAGAGCGGATACCCGTAACTGTAATTTGTCTGTATGTCCGCCCTGCAACAGGCATCTGTGTCATCGCTTCCCCAGATCTGCGGAAAATAGCACAAAATGCCAGGATCAAAACGGTTTCCGCCTGCTGCACACCCTTCAAATAAAATTTCCGGAAAACGACGGGTCAGTTCCTCCATGCACCGGTACAGTCCCAGCACATAACGATGTGCCACCTCTCCCTGCTGTGCGGCCGGCAGACTCTGTGAATAATAATCGGAAAACGTCCGGTTCATATCCCACTTCACATAAGAAACCGGTGCCGAAGAAAAGACCTTTGTCATACTGGCAATGATATACTCCTGCACTTCTCTCCTGCCAAGATCCAGAATTCTCTGATTTCGTCCTTCTGCATGCGGTTTTCCGGGAATTTCAATGGTCCAGTCCGGATGCTTCCGGTAAAGGTCACTGTCCACACTGACCATCTCCGGCTCTACCCAGATTCCAAAAGAAAGCCCCAGATCTGTAATTTTTTTGGCAAGGCGCGATAAACCGCCGGGCAGTTTTTTTGTATTCGGCACCCAGTCTCCCAACGAAGAAGTGTCATCGTTTCGTCTGCCAAACCAGCCATCATCCACCACAAACAATTCGATTCCGGCATCTTTTCCCGCCTTTGCCAGCTTTAAGAGCCTGCTCTCACTGATATCAAAATAGCAGGCCTCCCAGCTGTTTAAAAGTACCGGGCGCGGCCTGTTTTTCCAATATCCGCGCACGATATGCTCCCGGATAAACGCATGCATCCGCCGGCTCATGCCTCCCCATCCATCCGGCGCATAGGTCATAAAGGCCTCCGGTGCCTGAAACTGTGCTCCCGGCTCCAGTTTCCACGAAAATTCCCGTGGATTGATCCCCGTAAGAAGCCGGAGTTTTCCAAAACTGCTGACCTCCGCAGTCTCACAGTGATTTCCACTGTAGATCAGATGAAATCCGTAACAGTCTCCCTGATCTTCTCCCGTTTTCGGACGGCTCAGCATCACAAACGAATTTGCCCGGCTCGACGTGGTTCCGGTAAAAGAATCATTGACAATTCTGCCACCGGTCAGCGTCTGGTCACAGCGGTGCATCTCCCGCGCCCATGCGCCGCGAAATGTCGTAAAAATATAATCACTGTCATCAAAATCCAGCTGCAGACTCATCAGACGGGTAAGCTGTACATCCTGACTGCTGGCATTGACGATCTTCGCACTCCGTCCGATCACATCCGCCGCCTCATAGACATAGTAGTAGAGCAACAGCTTCAGATCATACTGCCGGTCCACCATTGTCACACACAGCTGCTGCACTTCTCCCGCACTTCCATAGGAACCCGGAAGTCCGTCCAGCGCATCTTTTTTCCCGGTAATAACGGCATCTTCATAGCGGAAATCCAGAGTCTTTGCCCCATTATAAAGAATGGCCTCAACAAACGGCTCACGGATATCGCCCTTTCCGTACGAAGACATTTCCAGCCGCACATCCTCCAGCGAAAAACCGGCATGCTCTTTTTCACAGATATTCACATTTCCCGGTGCAAACACATGCTTTTCCACAAGAATTTCAAGATCATCCGGATGCTCGATATGAATCGTTCTCCCGTAATACAGATGCTCCGGATGTCCCCCCGGCAGAATGGAAAATGCATATGTTGTATGTGCCGTATCCAGTACGAATGCCTGTCCAATTTTACGAATCATAGCTGTCATCCTTTCTTTTAGCAGTTCTCCTGATTTTTAATTGCTGCATTAATCTCCTGCAGCTTTTTCTCTGTCAAAATATATTTTTTCCGAAATACCAATACCGCGATGAAAAGACCGATCATCGGAATTCCCGCCATCGTCAGCCGCAGTCCCAGCACCGAAGAATCCGCTGCACGCGCAACAACCGCCGCACTTGTATCCTGCTTGAGGTTACAGAGAGACAGACAGATCGCTGCGATCAGCACGGCAACTCCCGAAGCCAGTTTCACAACAAACGTCTGCATGGAAAAAATCACACTTTCATCACGGCGGTGATTTTTCATTTCCCCATAATCTACCGTATTTGCCAGAAATACCGTGGTAAGCACAGTCAGCATGCCAAATGCCGCAAAAATCAAAAAGCCCGGCACCACCAGGGCTCCAAGCACAGTATGACCGCCAATCATCAGCACAAGCAGAATCGCATACCCTGCGATTGCCATTCCAAAGCTCAGGTAGAACACACGGATACTGCTCATAAACTTCCGCAGCAGCGGAAACAATACCATCATGGACAAAATCTGTACCGCTCCGCCAAATGTACTGAAAAGTGTATAGCTGTTATACCAGCTCTCCCCACTCACATCATACTTGAAAAAATACAACAGCAGATTGGACGTAATATACAAAGAGCAGTTAATCAGTACAATGGTGATGACAACCGTCATTGCCTGATCGTTGTGAATCAGCGCCGAAAACATCTGCCGTACGGTCGGTGTTTCCATATGAACCGTGGATTTTTCCCGGATCGTCAGACAGGTGATCGTAATAAACAGCACAAACAATACCGCAACAATAAGTGCAAACCAGCGGAAACCCGTGCGCTCATTTCCCTGTCCCAGCATATACACACATTTCATCGTAATAATCGTAACGAGAGCGGAACCGACACCCGAACAGGAACGCGCCATAGTTGTTAAATTTTCGCGCTCTTTTCCGCCTTCTGTAAATGCCGGAATCATCGACCAGAAAGGAATGTCCATCATGGTATAGGTGACTCCCCACACAACATAAGTAATGGCTGCATATGCCACAATCCCACTTCCATTCCATGCCGGCGGTGCGGCAAACATCAGATACAGCACGATCGCATTGCACAGGGTTCCAACCAGAAGCCATGGACGGAATTTTCCCCAGCGTGTTCTGGTTTTTGCAACAATTACTCCCATAATCGGATCGTTAAATGCATCAAACACCCGCGCTGCCATGAGAATAATTCCCATTGCCATCGCACTTACTCCTAGAACATCCTGGTAATAATACAGAATATAGCTCGCCGAAAGCATATATACCATATCTTTTCCGACAGCCCCCAGGCCGAATGCCGTTTTTTCTTTTGCTGATAATTTCATTGTATTTCCCCCTTACTCTTCCCGTGCCACCTGAAAATGTTCACAGATTTTCCCCGTCTGCGCATTTTCAATTGTCAAAATTCCTTCTCCGGCCTGTCCGGTCGTCTTTACATAAGTACCACCCATACCTCCCTGTAAACATATGGTCTTTGGACCGATCAGTTCCAGAACACCTTTCACTTCAAACTGCACCGGTTCATTGAAAAAACCCAGCACATTTCCATTTTCATCCAGCGCCCGGATACGAACCGCCGCCATATCATAGGTTCTGCCTTCGGTCAGGTTATGTGCACTTACCTTCACCTCCAGATGTGCCTGCTGCATCGGCTCCTTGATCACAGTCTTTACCACTTTTCCGTCCCTGACAGCCTCAAACTTATAGACCGTGGAAGTCGTCCCCCAGTCCCCGACATAACGTGTGTAAAGCGCAACCGCATCCTTTGGTTTCATGTGATAGCAGACCATCAGCCGCAATGCCAGAAGGTAGAACTTTGCCGGAAGATTGTTCAGCCCGTAATACGCCGTCATGTTAAGCAGCTGCCCCATCAGTCTGGCCTGTTTCGGTTTCATCGGCTCATTTTCGACAATCGCATTTCCGATAAAGTCATTCACAGGAATCGGTCCATGCGCTAGTGCACGATATGGGGAGTCCTCCCGATGATACTCTTTGATCAATTTGCCGTTTTTGAACATCCGCACAGCATTCGCATTTGTAATCATCCAGTTTCCGCTGCGGTTTCCGCCCGGATGCTCTCCGATATCCATCGAAGAACTCAGTTCTAAAACCGGTGTATCTTCCTGCTGACTGCTATACACCGCCGCCGCAAGTTTCGGGTTGCGGAACATATCCATCACGCCATGGTAACAGATCCGGTCACCGCTGCCAAAATCCTTGTGCGTATTATAGTCAAACATACACCAGCCAAAACTTCCTGCAATGTCCGGCTCCTGTGCCACCGCATTCAATACATTTGCATGACGGATTGCATGCTCCGTCCGGTGTTCCTCATCGTCAAACGGCTTGGTCGGAAACATATGCCCGTTATACTCACTGATCAGATACGGTTTTTTCATATCTGGTGTAACTTTTCGTTTCGGATTACACCCCGGATGTCTGCCATCGTGAAGAAAATCGTTGTACGTATAAACATCCTCCAGAAGATGGCTTTTCTTTAGCATCCGCACTCCGCCGGTTGCACGCGTATCGTCCAGTTCATGTGCCACCCGGTTTGTTTCCCTGTAAAAAACATCGTCATCCTGTGATTCATTAATCCGCACGCCCCAGAGAATAATGGAAGGATGATTGCGGTACTGCACGATCATTTCCTTTAAATTCTGCACCGCCTGCCGCTTCCATTCTTCATCCCCGATGTGCTGCCACCCCGGAAACTCGGTAAACACAAGCAGACCGATTTCATCACAACGACGGATAAAATCCTGCGACTGCGGATAATGGGAAGTGCGCACAGCATTCACGCCAAGCTCTTTTTTGAGAATATCGGCATCGAAAATCTGCATGGATGCCGGTGCTGCATATCCCACATACGGATAACTCTGATGACGGTTTAATCCACGAAGCCGCAATTTCTTTCCGTTCAGATAAAAACCATCTTTCCGGAATCCGGCTTCCCGAAACCCTGTGATATCCACACGCGCATCTATCATTTCCCCATTTTTCCACAAACTTGTCCGGATTTCATACAAATGTGGATTTTCCGGTTCCCACAAACAGATCTCCTGCACTGGAAAAACGGTTTGCACATTTGTCTGTTTTACCGGCTTCTGTCCCAGGGGACTATATGCACCCTCGCCTTTTTTGCGGATTTCCTGCTGCAACGTTATCCCATCCGAAATATTCTGTACCGTAATCTCTGTAGTCACCTGCAGAGGATGTATCTGTGACTTGACAAATACATCTGCAAGATGTGTCTTATTTCTCACCTGCACGTAAACCTCACGATACATCCCGCCAAAAGTCATGTAATCTATGGCATATCCGAACGGCGGAATATTCAAATTTTCCCGGCTGTCGACACGCACCGCAAGTACATTGTCCTCCCCATATTTCAGGTATTTTGCAAGTTCCACGGAAAATGCCGTATAACCGCAATGGTGCGCTTTCACTTCTGTCCCATTGACATAAACAACCGCATCATGTGCCACGCCCTCAAAGGTCAGTTCCACACTTTTCCCCTGCCACGCTTCCGGCGCCATAAAATGTCTGCGATATCCACACAGCATCTGATACGCATGCTCATCAAAGTAATGATACGGAAGCTCTTTGCAGGTATGCGGCAGCCGCACATCCTCCATCTCATTTTCCGGATATACTGCCTCTTTCATGGCTTCTTCCCATGTTTCGGCAAATTTCCAGTCATTGTTCCAATACAACCTCTCCATGCTTCTTTATGCTCCCCTTTCGTTTTACCTCTCCGAAGCAATTCCATACATCAGAATCCCGACAACCTCCTGCAATGCCTGCGCATAAGTAATTTCATTCTGCAGCAGGATATCGCGCTGGAAAAACTGCTCTAACGATGCTTCCAGCATCATCTTTAAAATCGGAATCCGGACCGGACGGATCACACCTTCCTGCATGCCCTGTTCCAACAGGGCAATGGTCGTTTCCCAGCCTGTTTCGAGCCGTACTTCCACCTGATGATAAATCTCCGGATATTTTTCTTTTAACTGATATAACTGTCGAAAATCCACATCCTGATAACATTCCGGCATCACACCAAGGATTGTGTGAATCTTTTGCAGGGTATCCATCTCCTGATTCTCTACGATCTTCTGCTCACTGTCCTTGATCCGGTCAAACAAATAGTCCACCGTTTCCAGAAACAAAGCCTCCTTATCACGAAACACTTGATAAATCGTTTTTTTACTGATCCCTAAAATCTTTGCAATATCATCCATCGTAAATTTCAAACCCTTTTGATTGAATGCCTGCAACGTTCCCTGCATAATGTTCTCTTTCAGTTCTTTATTCATTCTTTTCATCCTTTCTGCCGGAAGGAAACTATTTTCTTTATTTCAGTTTCCATTATAGTAGCATGTTCTTTTTCTTCCTTCAAGAAACTAAATGCCCAAAAATCGTTTCCGATTTTTGGGCACATTTTTTACGCTGCGTTTTATCCCCGCATCAATTCCCTGCGCACCGTTTTTCTCACAAAATAAAAACAGATGACCTGCATCACAATCGTGATGATCCAGGATGCCGGATAAGAAATAAACAGGAAGTACAACGATTTGTGATGTGGGAAAAATCCAAAAATCCAGAGAATTCTCGTTCCGACCGTACCGATCACCGACAGGATCATCGGCACTGCCGAATGTCCCATCCCCCGCAGTGCTCCGGGAAACAAATCCATAATGCCACACAGAAAATACGGCACTGTTGTAATGGCAAGAATCTCCATGCCGCTCTCGATCACATCCTTTTCTCTCGTATATATACTAAGTACCTGCGGTCCGAAAAACCATGCGCCACATCCCAGCAGCAGGGAAACACTGACCGTAAGAATCAGACAGTCGATCAGCACACGATCCATACGTTTATATTTTCCCACACCATAATTCTGACTCGTAAAACTCATACATGCCTGTGTAATGGAATTTACCGACATATACAAAAATCCCAAAATATTATTTGCCGCTGTATACCCCGCCATCGCCGTATCTCCGAAGGAATTCACGGAAGACTGCAGCAGCGCGTTTGAAAAGTTAATAACCGTACTTTGAATCCCGGCAGGAATTCCCACCTGAAAAATCTGCAGCAGATAAACCTTTTTTATTTTCAGCTTCGAAAAGCGCAGCTGATAGCAGCTGTCGGTGCGGTATAGGCATAACAAAACCAGAATGCAGGAGATCATCTGTGCCGTAATCGTCGCAGTGGCTACGCCTGCCACCCCCAGATGAAAACCGATCACAAGAATCAGATCCAGCAGCGCATTGGCACATCCGGAAATCACCAGAAACAACAACGGCCGCTTGGTATCTCCCACCGCACGCAGAATCGCTGCCCCATAATTATAGAGCATAAAAAACGGCATCCCCAGAAAATAAATCCGCATGTAAAGGGTTGACTGTGCAATGACATTGTCCGGCGTTCCCATAAGAAGCAGCGCACCCTTTGCACTGATTACCCCGATTCCAGCCATGAGAATTCCGCTGATCAGTGCCAGCAGAATGGCGGTATGTACCGTGTCTGACATTTCTTTTTCCCTGCCGGACGCAAAAAAACGTGCCGCAAGCACGTTAGCCCCCAGCGAAATTCCGATAAACAGATTGGTGAACACGTTGATGAGTGCCGTGGTCGATCCCACTGCCGCCAGTGCCTGTTTTCCCGTAAAATGCCCCACAACAATGATATCCACCGCATTGAACATCAGCTGTAAAATTCCAGACAGCATGAGTGGGAGTGCAAACGAGATCAGTTTATCCATGATCGAACCATTGCACATATCTATTTCATATTTGTTTGTTTTCAAATTTTCTCTATCCCCTTTCCGGTTCTGTTATCCCTCTGAGCCATAAAATACGCCGCTACTGGCGGCGTATTTGTTTGTCCTTATACATTCTCTGATCTGCGATCTCGATCAGTTCCATTATATTTTCATATTTTCCCACGGCATATCCCACGGAGGCAGATACCGGAATCTCACTGTTTTTCTGAATCGGCTTCATCACCTGCCTCCACTTTTCAATGACATCTTCTGCAATCTCCTGTGTCCCATCCGGAATAATCATAAGAAATTCATCCCCACCGTAACGGTAAGCATTGGTTTCCTCACTCGTCACTGCTGCCCGAATGGATCCCGCAATTTTGGCAATCAGCTGGTCTC
>OIAG01000893.1_pt1 | contig 12454 bp, 9 predicted proteins | sample 1580701 | NCBI WGS metagenome assembly OIAG01 (sample SAMEA3882551, study PRJEB24775) | human gut metagenome | biome: human-associated habitat; feature: intestine environment; material: feces | place: Netherlands | collected 2009/2010 | reverse complement strand
AGTTTTCGTTCATTGCATCGATCTGTCTGGCACCTTCCATATAGTACGGCAGATCCCCTTTGTATGCGGCAAACAGCACAGAAAAAGATGTCAGCATACTTTCCGCCGGTTTATTCTGGTATACATAATCAAACACCTGGGAATCGGTAATAATCAGCTTTGGTGCCTGCTGCAGCATGTTGAGTGCCGGAAGCAGTTTGTCCGTGGTCACACTCATAACCATACACTTTTTATCCAGTAATTCCCGCAGCGTCTGCACCTGCGGCAGAATCAGACGTCCTTTCGGTGCCTGAATATCCTGTGGCATAACAAGAAGCACAAGATCTTCCTCCGTGACCAGATCCCCCGTAATCAAACGGTTTCCAAAATTCTCCGGCACTCTGCGGCTCATTGCCTCCCGAACATTTTCCATACCGGCTCCGGTCAATGCACTGACTACCAGTGCATCTTCCTTTGTTTTTTCTTTCAGATAGTTTTTCAGAGGTGCTGCATCCGCCACGTCCGCCTTGTTAATGATCAGAAGAACCGGAATTTTACGCTCCTTAAACCAGGTGTACCATTTCAGTTCTTCCTCATAGGATTCGCCGCAAACCGGACATGCAGAAAAAACAATAATTGCTAGATCAGCTTTTTGGGCTGCAAGCCGCGTCCGTTCCACGCGCTGTTCTCCCAGCGTACTTTCATCATCGAATCCCGCCGTGTCCATAATCGTGCACGGTCCCATCGGATAAATTTCCATTGCCTTGTATACCGGATCGGTTGTCGTTCCCGCCACATCTGCGACGATGGAAACCTCCTGCCCGGTAAAAGCATTGATAAATGAAGATTTTCCGCTGTTTGTTTTTCCAAATACACCGATATGCAGACGATTTGCAGACGGTGTTTCATTCCATGTTGCACCCATATGCGTTCTCCTTCTTGTGCGTTTTGCTGAATCAGTGATAATCTCCACGGTTTACGACCACTTTGTATCCGACACTTTCCATGCGGCGCGCCATACAGTGCCGGCACTCTGCCGCCTCATCTCCCGTACAGATTTTATTATCATATAATTTATATTTTTCCCGCACTGCTACCGGGGAAAGATTCGGCATCACAACATTTGCCCCTGCCTGAATTCCTTTTTCCCTGCCCAGCGGATGAATGGTTCCCAGTGCAGTTGTTGATGGCAGCAGCACATGCGGCTGCAACAGCCGGATAATGGATAAAAGCCGAAGCGTATCTTCCATTGTTCCTGCCTTTTTTTCGCCAAACGGGGTATCCTTCTGGGGAATAAACGGACCGATGCCGACCATATGCGGCTGCAATTTCCGGATAAACTGCAGATCTTCATACAGCGTATCCACCGTCTGCTCCGGCGAACCGACCATAAATCCACATCCCACCTGATAACCGATTTCTTTTAAATCCCACAGACAGTCCATGCGGTGTTTCCAGAACATTTCTGCCGGATGCAGTTTTCCATAATGCGCCTCGTCCGCGGTCTCATGACGCAGCAGATACCGGTCCGCACCGGCATCAAAAAATGCCTGATAGCTGTCGTGCTCTTTCTCCCCGATGGAAAGCGTCACCGCACAATCGGGATACTGTGCCTTGATCTGCCGTATCAGGGCACAGATTTTATCGTCCGTAAAATACGGATCTTCCCCGCCCTGCAGCACAAAGGTCCGAAATCCCAGTTCATACCCATTTGCACAACAGGAAAGAATTTCTTCCTCCGTCAGGCGATAGCGTTCTGCCTTGCGATTGCTCTTTCGAATGCCACAGTAAATACAGTCATTCTTACAGTAATTGGTAAATTCAATCAATACACGGATAAACACCTGCTTTCCGTAAATGGCATCTGCTGTCTTACGTGCCCGCTCGTGAAGAAATGCAATGTCCCCGGTATCCGTTGTCTCCAGCAGCAGAGCCAGCTGATCACGGGTTATATTCTGTCTGTTTTCAATTTCCGTTATGATCTGCTTTAACATTTGCATACACCGTTCTGGCACTTGCGCCATCCAATCTTTGAATTTTTATTTAAGTACTACTTCATACGACAACAGTGTCCGATCCGGTACCGTCTCCCCTTCAATCTGCGCCAGCAGATTCTTACAGGCTTCCATTCCGAGTTCTCTCGCATTGAAAGACAACGAAGTGATCGATGGTATATTGTTCTCGAGCACGGAACTGTTGTAAAACGATGCCACACGGATATCCTGCGGCACTTTTATGTGTTCCTGCCGCAGCTTGCGAAGTACCTGTATGCAGATGGCATCATCCATGCAGACAATACAATCCGCCCCTTTTTCCAGCACTTCTTCCACTGCACGATCCATAAAGGCACGGCTCTCCAAATTCCGGTAAACAAGCGTTTCTTCCACTTCTCTTCCCGCTTCCTGATATGCCTGCTGGTATCCTTTATACCGGTTCTGGTTGACTACGAAAGATTCACTTCCTCCGAGCAGAGCGATATGCTTCATCTGGCGCATCAGTAAAATAGATGTCAGTTCGCGGCAGGCGCTCTGCTGGTCATTGTCCACCTGTTTAACTTTACGGTATGCGGTACTACCGGTTGTAACAAACGGAATCTTTTTCTCCAGAAGCAGTTCAATCTGCGGGTCTTTTAAAAAGGTCCGCAGCAGCACAATCCCGTCCACCTTGCGGTTTCTCACGATGCGCTCGAGACTGGTAATATAATTTTCCTGACAGATACACAACAGAATGTCGTACTCATTCATTCCTGCAATTTCCTGAATTCCTGTAATGACTTCCTGAAAAAACGGAAGATCTACCAGTGCATAATCCTCCGGCATAACCACGCAGAGATTGAATGTTTTTGACTGTGCAAGTCCTCTTGCAATTACATTCGGTTTATAATCATGCTCCTCTATATAAGCCAAGACTTTTTGCCTTGTTGCCTCACCGATTCTTCCCTTTCCGGATATTGCCCGGCTGACTGTCGTTTTGGAAACGCCAAGTGCTTCCGCAACATCCGAAATGGTGATTACATTTCCCTTTTTCATATTCTTCTCCTAACTGCACACCTATGCATCCATTGCATGTTAAACGGTTGCGCTGTTACATTTTGCAGTTTTTTATCAATTTTGTCAAGTATCCCCTATTCCTTTGAATTTTTCTGCAATTTTTGTAATTTTTCTTCTGCTTTCTTTAATTTATCATAATTTGTTACATACACCTTATCATTGGCAGTCAGTTTATCATACGCATTTCTTGCCTTTTGCACCGCTTCTTTGGAATCCTTTGTAATGGTTCCGAGTGCGTCAATCAGTTTTACGACCTTTTTTGCTTCTTCCTTATCTGTTGCATCGGTACTTTCCGTTCCAGGAAGTTCATACACCAGCACCGGATAATTCTTCTTAACATTTTCAAATACTACCTTTGCGACTTCCGGCGGAAGATTGATGCAGCCATGTGATCCTGCATATTTATAAATACTTCCTCCGAACTTGCTGCGCCAGTAGGCATCATGCATACCGACATTTCCCGCAAAAGGCATCCAGTATGTAACCGGCGTCTCATAGTTTTCTCCGCGCAAAGTTGCATTTTTCTCGGTATATGTCACGCCATATGCACCGGTCGGTGTCGCATTATTTTTCGATACATTTCCCGATACAAAATCCGAATCAATCACCAGTTTTCCATCTTTATATAAGAACATATGCTGTGCCGTCAGATTGATCTCAACATAAGAATCACCGTAATCATGCTCGCCATGACTGTTTGCCGTTGTGAGATATACCGGCTCTCTCTCCACATCTTTTCCGGCTTTTAAGTCTGCCAGAATCTGTTCTACTTCCCCTCCGTTATCGATTCTCCAGCCATAAAAACCACCGGTGATCGTAACCGTCGTACCGTAGGAAGTCTTTAACTCTTTCGGTGAATAGGCAGTATTATATTTCTTTGCCAGTGTCTTTACAAAGGCAAGGACTTCTTCCTCATCAATGGAAACTTTTTCGTCGGTTTCCTCAGAAAGCCAGGTACTGATCGTTGTTCCATCCAATACTTCCCTATCATCCCCAAAGTCATATGTAATCGTAACACCGACATACTGGTTTAATGCATCGATCAAAGCCAGCAGATCTTTATCATCATCTCCGATTGCAGGCTCTAAATAACAGCCGCTCTGCTCCAGATCAACGGTTTCATCCAATACTAAAACCGCATCACTTACCGCTTTCCTGACTTTTGCGGTATCGACCTGTGTTCCATAATCAGCCGGTACAAGCGCATACCCGTTTTCTCTTGTATAATCAGAATAAGTCGCATCCACCGGTGTGCGCTGATCTTTCATACATGGTAAATTTCTGACTGCCTCATCCAGTTTCTGTTCATCATAAGATACAACCTTTGCCAGTTCAAACTCCTGCTTCTGGAACATCAGGATCAGCCACGCAAAACCATTCTGCTCCTCTAAAAGTTTCTCTATTTCCCCCTGAAATACCGGCTCCATATCAATATCCGAACCTGCAATGGTTCCATTTTTATCCTCGCGTGCAGTAACTGTCAGATTGTAATTTTTCATCTCAGTCCGGATCGCATCCTCGACTTTTTCCACATTGCTGCCACCGACTGCAATCCCATCAATAGAAGTTCCAAAACAAAAATGACTTTCAAAATAAATCGCAAACCCGACATAAATCACAGCAATCGCCGTCATAACACATGTGAGCACCAGTCCTGTATAACTTTTTGCTGACGCACCTCCATGCATTTTCCGCTTGTTTTTCTCTTTCATTTTTCTAAATATCCTTTCATCCTATGTGTAAAGATATGTTGTATTGCATAAAATATGCTAACGGACACCTACTCTATTATAATATCCGGCAAGGTCTTGTCAACAAATTGTCCAAATCGTAACATTTAATTAAGAATTCGTTCTTTTTTCGCATTGATCTGTAATAAAAATTACCGTCAAACTCCCCAAAAACACCCGTCATAGCTTAAAGTTTTCTTAAATTTTAAATAATCTTTCTTAAAATAAGGAAAAGGGAATTGTTTCTAAAAAAATGCTGTGCTATAATCCCTATCGTTGAGATTAATGAAAAGAGGGTGAAACCGTGAAAACGAAGACACGCGATGCGGTCAACGCATTTATTGAGAGAAACAAACATGCTCTTCTTCTGCTTTATTTCATGATTTATCTGCCATGGTTTGGTCATTTAGAGAGAACCGTTACCACGCATTTTCATGTGATCCATGTTGCACTCGATGATTATATTCCATTTTGTGAATATTTTATTATTCCATACTTTTTATGGTTTGGATATGTTGCGTGGGGACTTGGTTACTTCTACTTTAAAAATAAAGACGAATATTTCCGTTTATGTACCATGTTGTTTACCGGAATGACGATCTTTTTAGTCATCTCCACCATTTATCCAAACGGACATTATTTAAGGCCGACTACTTTTGCGCGGGATAACGTGTTTGTACATATGGTAAAATGCCTCTACGCAACGGACACTGCGACGAACCTTTTCCCAAGTATTCACGTTTACAATTCCATTGCAGTCAATTTAGCCGTATGGCACAGTGAAAATTTCCGCGATAAAAAGGTCATCCGTATTGGTTCTGCTGTTCTTATGGTAAGCATTATTTTATCTACCATGTTTTTAAAACAGCACTCCGTATTTGATGTGGTTACCGGAATCATTATGGCAGTCTTCATGTACATGCTTGTCTATGTACAGAATCCGGCACGCATGACGGCTGGTGAGCGCAAATATGAGCGCAAACTTCACCAGATCTAAATACAAACGTTATGTTTCCTGAATATTTGATTCGTTTTAAAAAGAGTCATAACCGATTTTGCCGGTTATGACTCTTTTTCATTCAAATTTGGAGAGCCTCTAAATTTTTCTGATTTTCACTCTATCTGAACCTTTACAGCTCACACGCACATCCGGCTGCATATTTTGCACAGATCGTCATTGTACTCTCATCATACATCATGCGCTCTGTCCTCTGGATCGGTGTATACTCCCTTACATCCTTTGCAATATGATCTTCGGCGACAACCGCATCAAATTCATATCCATCTAAAAATGTACCGACTTTACCAAAATAACTGCCGCCTCCGGCTGTCGCTAAATAAAACGCTTCCGCAAATGTCAGCGGCTTACTTTTCTCATCAATCAGACGCCAGTACATTTTTGATACCTGTACCGCTAATGTCAAAGCTTTTGCCATGGAAAGTGAAGATCCGCCCGCCACGTCGGAACCAAGTCCGACCGCAATACCTTCCTCTAAGAACTTTCGGACCGGTGCAATGCCGGAGGAAAGATTTAAGTTCGATTCCGGGCAGTGTGCCACATAGACACCGTGTTCTTTCAAAAGATCCATCTCATCCTCACTGTAAATACAGTGTGCCATGACTGCCGGGTGATCCTTATCTCCGAACATATCAAAAACAGCGTAGGCATCTGCATAATTTTTCGCTGCCGGGACAAGCTCTTTTACCCATGCGACTTCCGATGGGTTTTCCGACAGATGCGACTGCACGCGGAGTCCTGTCGTTTTCTGCAGTTTTGCAAGTTCTCTCATCAGCTCATCCGTACAGCTTGGAATAAAACGCGGTGTTAAGATCGGGTTTGTACGCTCATATTTTCCGGCTGTCTCCTCAATCCACTTTTTCGTATCTTCTGCCGCAGCAGACGCATCCGCCTCACAGAGATTCTCACCACCGTTACGGTCCATATTTACCTTGCCAACATAGCTTACGATCCCGCTCTCCTCCAAAAGATCCATCAAAGCAACGGTTGCCTCTCTGTGAAGTGTCGCAAAAATGCAGGCACGCGTTGTCAGACTGTGCTTTAAATCAGACACAAAACTTCCATATGCTCTTTTTGCATAGGAGATATCCACATATTTTGCCTCTTCCGGAAAAGTATGCACATTCAGCCAGTCTAAAAGTTCAAGATCCATGCCAAGTGCCCGGAACGTATACTGTGGTGCATGCACATGCAGATCCGTCATTCCCGGAAGGATGATCTTATCACCATAATCGGTCAGCGGCAGTGTTTCATACTGTTTCGGCAACTTTTCAAATGCGCCGCGGCAGATACCGTTTTCACATACAACATAACCACCCTCTATACTGCACAGTTCCTTGTTTTCTCCTGAATATACGATATTTCCCTTTAAAACAAAACTTTTCTTTTCCAATATGTTCTCTAATCCTTTTCTTATTGTCTTACCATAATTTTAAAATCTGAATTGCAGACTTCATTACCTTATACTTCACGTCTTCCAATTCTGACGCTGCACATTTTAACTCTTTGCGTATCTCAATATGCTGCGGGCAGTGTTTTTCGCATTTTCCGCAGCCAATACACTGGGATGCACTGCTCGTATCTTTTCGAAATGCAGTACACTGCAGGTAATCTCTTCTTCCCGATTTTTTTCCTTCGGAATACATCGCATTATAACAGCGGAATGTTCCCGGAATATCCACTCCCCGCGGACACGGCATACAATACCCACATCCGGTACAGCCGACTTTGACATGCTTTTTGATCTCTTCTTTCACCTGTTCGATCAGTGCTGCGTCTGATGCCGTCAGACAGCCCACATGGGACTCAGATGCCGTCTTTAGGTTCTGCTCCACCATTTCCATGGAATTCATCCCGGAGAGCACACAGGTTACTTCTGGCTGGTTATAGAGCCATTTTAAGGCAAGCTCCGCCGGTGTACGTCCTTCCTTGTCAGCGCGGAACAATTTTTTTGCTGACTCCGGTAAAAGATTTACCAGTCTGCCTCCGCGAAGAGGCTCCATGATGATGACCGGAAGTCCTTTTGCATTTGCATAGCGCAGTCCTTCCACGCCTGCCTGTGAGTATTCATCCATATAGTTGTACTGGATCTGGCAGAAATCCCAGTCGTAGGCATCCACGAGCTGTTTGAACATCTCGGTATTTCCATGATAGGAAAATCCGATATTTCTGATCTGACCGGACGCTAATTTTTCCTCGATCCAGTCCTGCATGCCGATCTTTTTTAATTTTTCCCAGGTCGGTATATCGGTGAGCATATGCATCAGATAATAATCGATATAATCGGTTTTTAATCTGCGAAGTTCCTCCTGAAACATCTTTTCCGCACCTGCGACAGACTTGATCAGATAATGTGGCAGCTTTGTTGCCAGATAGATCTGCTCCCTGCAGTGGTTGCGGTCTAAGATCTCTCCGACTGCTGCCTCATTGCCTGCATAGACATAGGCAGTGTCAAAGTAATTAACACCTGCTTTGATCGCCGCCATCACCTCTTTTTCCGCCTTATCAAGATCGACACTGCTGCCGTTTTTAGTAAAACGCATACATCCATATCCTAAAACAGACAATTCATTTCCTTTTTTATCCCTGCGATACTGCATCCTTTAACTCCTCCAGTTCCGCTAACCATATTGAGGCACACGCATCGGACGGCATACGCAGATCCCCACGCGGAGATACCGCAACACTTCCGACTTTTGGTCCGTCCGGCAGGCAGGAACGTTTAAACTGCTGCGCAAAGAAACGGCGGTAAAATGTCTCCAGCCACTTAAAAATCGTTGCATCGTCATAAGTTCCGGCAAATGCCTGTTTTGCCAGACGGTAAACCTTTGCCGGTGCGTAGGAAAGACGCAGCATATGATACAGATAAAAATCGTGCAGCTCGTAAGGGCCGACTAAGTCCTCCGTTTTCTGTGAAATTTTTCCGTCTTCCGGCGGTAAAAGTTCCGGGGAGACAGGTGTGTCAAGCACATCAAGCAGCACCTGTTTTAACGTCTCATCCCCGCAGGTATCTGCATAATAGCGCACCAGATGGCGCACAAGCGTCTTTGGCACCGAGGCATTGACCGCATACATGGACATGTGATCCCCGTTGTAAGTTGCCCAGCCAAGTGCAAGTTCCGACAGATCTCCGGTTCCGATGACCATTCCGCCGGACTTATTTGCAATATCCATCAAAATCTGCGTGCGCTCTCTCGCCTGTCCGTTCTCGTAGGTCACGTCATGCATCGACGGATCCTGTCCGATATCCCGGAAATGAATGTTGACGGCATCTTTGATATCCACCTCGATAAAATCAGCTCCCAGACAGCGGATCAATGATACTGCATTATCGTAAGTGCGGTCTGTCGTACCAAATCCCGGCATGGTCACTGCCTTGATATTACTGTGATCCATTCCGAGCGCATCAAAAGCACGCACGGTGACAAGAAGTGCCAGCGTGGAATCGAGTCCACCGGAAATTCCGATCACTGCAGACTTACAGTGTGTATGCTCTAAGCGTTTTTTCAGTCCCATCGACTGGATCGATAAGATCTCCTCGCAGCGCAGTGTACGGTCGCGCTCTCCGGACGGCACAAACGGCATCGGATCAATATAACGTGTCAGCTTTGTCTCTTCCATCTGTAAGGAAAATACATTTTCACGATATACCGGCTCTGTGACCGTCTCAAATGTTGTCATTCTGCGGCGCTCGGACGCAAGACGGGACACATCGATCTCGGTGGATATCGTCTGTGCGTCAAAAAGTTCTGACTCCGCTAACAAACGTCCATTTTCTGCGATCAGGTTATGCCCGGAATAGACCACATCCTGTGTGGACTCGCCGTCCCCTGCACTCGCATAGATATAGCCGCAGAGCAGTCTTGCCGACTGTCCTTTTACCAGTTCCCTGCGGTAAGCCGGTTTTCCGGTCGTCTCGTCCGATGCGGAAAGATTTACGATCAGCGTTGCTCCGTGCATGGCATGTCCGATGCTCGGCGGATTCATCGTCCAGAGATCCTCACAGAGTTCTGCTGCGATCACAAGTTCCGGCAGCTCCAGACATGTAAATAACTGTCTCGTTCCCATCGGCACCGTCAATTCTTCGGTCAGCCGTACATCGGCCACTTCTTCCATACCTCTCGTAAAATGGCGCGCTTCATAAAATTCATTATAATTCGGAAGGTAGGTTTTCGGTACGATACCAAGAATTTTTCCACGATTTAATGCCGCTGCCACGTTATATAATTTTCCTTTGTATGCAAGTGGAAGTCCTACAAATACGATTGCGTCCACATCTGTCGTAAATGCCGCGATATGCAATAATTCTTCTTTCGCCTCCCGAAGCAGCTTTTCCTGTAAAAACAGATCCCCACAGGTATACCCTGTGATACACAGTTCCGGCAGAACGATCACTTTTGCTCCCGCCTCTGCCGCCTCTTTAACAGACTGGCAGATCACTTTTGCATTATATCCTGTGTCGGCAACCCTGATCTTTGGTGTGACCGCTGCAACTTTCACAAATCCCTGTCTCATTCTTTCCTCTTTTCCGGTTACGTTTTACATCTGCTTACCGCAACCACATTGCCTTGCCTTTTGGCTGCTGTCCGCTTGTACTGTTTTTACGGAACAGCAGCCCTTTTTATTTTGCAGAACGCATTTCCTTTAATTCGTCCACATCAAAATGGTATGCCTTGTTACAGAACTGGCATTTTACCTCGATTGCCTCTCCGTCATTGATGATCGAATCTAAATCTTTTTTGCTCAGCGTAGAAATTGCACGTGAAACTCTCTCCTTTGAACAGTCACACTCAAATGCAGCCGGGATCTTATCTGAGATCTCAAGACCGAAATCTCCTAAGATTTCCTCTAAAATCTGCTCCGGTGTCATACCCTGCTCTAACATTTCCGTTACAGATGCGATCTCCCTGATCTTATTTTCCAGTTTTTCAATGACCTCATCACTGGTAAACGGCATCAGCTGGATGATAAAACCACCCGCCTGGCGCACCGATAAGTCTTTGTCCACTAAAACTCCAAGCCCTACTGCGGACGGGATCTGTTCAGATGTTGCAAAATAATAGGTCAGATCCTCAGCGATCTCTCCGGTCTGCAGTGCGATCTGTCCCACATACGGTTCTTTTAAACCCATGTCTTTGATGACACTCATCACGCCAAGTCCAAGCGCTCCGCCCACATCTAATTTGCCCTGTGCATTTAACGGCAGTTCCACCTGGGATTCCATAGGAAATCCCTTGACATGGCCATGGGAATCCGCTGTCACGGTAAGTCCTTTTGCCGGGCCGCCGCACTGGATCTGGATCGTCAAAAGATCATTATCCCCTTTCATCATTGTTCCCATCATTGCCGCACCGCTCAAAAGACGTCCCAACGCTGCCGTGATGACCGGTCTTGTGTCGTGGGCTCTTCTTGCCTCCTCAACCATTTCCTTTGATGTGATGGCAAATGCACGAATCTGGCTGTCCGCCGCTGTTGCTCTTACAATATAATCACTCATATTTTATCCTCCATTTCGTACTGTACTCATAAATTTCTGATGACTCCAATGATGTTGGGAGCAAATAGTGCATTCAGGTTTCCTGATTGCTCCTCGCGATCACATAAATGCGCTCGCTGTCCTCTTTTACCGGCTCTCTCGTAAATGCGTCATATGCTGCGACGAATTCAAGTCCCGCCTGTTCTAAAAGGTGTTTTACGGTTTCTAATTCGTAGGCACGCTGGTAGTGCGTCTCCTCAAATCTGCGGTAAAGTCCTTCTTCCTCCCGGATAAAAAGCGTCAGATCATATTCATTGATCTGTTCTTCCTCATCGAAATAGTTATCCCAGATGAAGCTTCCCTCCTCGCGGTTCTCAGCGATTGTCGTCTCGCCTAAGAGTTCTCTGTATTTATATACTGTGTTCAGATCGAAGATAAAAATACCATCTGGATCTAAATATTCGTTGACACGGTAAAACAGGGACAAAAGATCTGTCTCTTCCAGCAGATAGTTCATCGAATCACAGATGCTCACGACTGCACGCACGCTTCCGTACAGTTCAAGTTCTCTCATATCCTGTAACAGATATAAGATCTCATCCTCCGGCATCTCCTGATATCCGGTCTCCGCCGCGATCTCCAACATTTCCGGTGAATTATCCACACCGATCATATCGTAGCCCGCTTTTTTCAACAATCTTGTAATCTTTCCCGTTCCACAGCCTAAATCAAGTACTGTTCCGTCACAGATCCCATATTCTTTCAGAAGTCCTATAATATACCTGCTCCACTCTTCATAGGGAACATTATCCATGAACAGATCATATACCTGCGCAAAACTTGTATATGCTTCCAAATTATAATCTCCTTTTATCGCTGTTACTGGCAAATACCATCTTATCACAGGTTTTAGTTGAAATAAAGCAAAAAAGAATCTATACTATTAGCAGTATGTCATTTTTTATTTGAGAAAAGGATTTTGATATGCCCGAAAATTACGATCACTACATCAGCAAAAATATCAAGGCATTTTATAAACGCAGACTTGCAGCTCCGATCATTTACCTGATCGTGCTCATTCTTGCATGGCACTTTTTTTCGCTGTCCGCTGTATTTTCTCCGGACATTTTGCCCGACGACACCTCGTTAGAGACCGCTTTCCGGGGTGGTAAACAGTATATAAGCACCACACTTTCCGATT
>OIAG01000885.1_pt1 | contig 12561 bp, 10 predicted proteins | sample 1580701 | NCBI WGS metagenome assembly OIAG01 (sample SAMEA3882551, study PRJEB24775) | human gut metagenome | biome: human-associated habitat; feature: intestine environment; material: feces | place: Netherlands | collected 2009/2010 | reverse complement strand
AGCGACTGCGTTCATGAGCAAGTAGCGAAAGCGGATTGCGAATGTCCGCTTTACCGCAGGTCGCAAAGCGACTGCGTTCATTAGCTGTCTACGCTGACAAAATCCGTATCCACGTTGATATAAGGCAGCGTAAAGATAAATTCTGTACCAACACCTTCTGTGCTGATGACATTGATATTTTCATGATGGGCATGTACGATTTCTTTAACGATGGCCAGTCCAAGACCGGTTCCCTTTTTGTCTTTCCCACGGGAAGCATCCGTTTTATAAAAACGTTCCCAGATACGTCCGATACTTTCCTTTGGAATCCCGATTCCCTGATCTTTGACTGAGACAAATACTTTTCCGTTCCGCAGTGTTGTCTCAATGGTGATCTCGGAATTGCTGTGGCTGAATTTGAATGCATTATCTACCAGATTGTGCATGACCTGGTCAATTTTAGCACTATCTGCTTTGACATAAAGTTCCTCTCCGGTAAGAATCAGATGGAAGGAAACCATTTTTTCTTTACAGCGTCCTTCAAACATCAGAAGCGTTCGTTTGATCAGTGCATTCAGATCAAAAACAGAGAGATCCAGATAAGTACCCTTTGTGCCATATTTGTTTAGCTCCAGCAGACTCTGGGTCAGTTTCTCGAGACGTTCCGATTCGAATATAATGACATCCAGATATTTTCCCTGTAGTTCCGGTGGAATCGTGCCGTCGGCCATGGCCTGCGCATAACCTTTGATGGAAGTCAGCGGTGAGCGAAAATCATGGGAAACATTGGAAACAAACTTGTGTTGGTCGTTTTCCAGGGCATTCAGTTCCAATGCCATAAAATGCAGGGTATCGGCAAGTGTGCCGATCTCATCCTGGCGTTCCATCTCCAATGCTGTGTCAAAATTACCGTCGGCATAGTTCCTTGCGGCCCGGATGATTACCTGAAGTGGGCGATAGACTGCAAAAATAAATGTCAGCAGAATGATCAGTGCCAGAAGCAACAGAAAAATCAGGGACAGATAAAATCCGTTTAGCAGATCATACTGTAAAGTAGTGATATGCGACAGCGGAAGACAGATGATAGCGTAGCAGGTTACTTTGTAACTCCGGGTAATGGGAGTGTAGACCGTCAGTACATCATCGTCATAGTGATCATAAAAAGTTCCGATGGAATAATTACTGCCACTGAAATCCAGAATATCAAAATCTTTGATGGATTCTGTTTCAGACGGCCGGATATATTGTTCAGAAGTAATCAGGACACGACCACCAGTGGTGACAATATAGATGTCCGCATCCAGATAACTGCTGACAGCCGCAATCTGTTTTTGAAATTCTTCCAGCGTCAACTCAGATCGATAGTAGCTGTTTCCGAAAGAATCTGCAATCTGACTGCTTTCCCGGCGCAAGGCAGCAGCGTAATACTGCTCCAGATAATTCTGATTGTAATGTGCGGTAAAGGTCGAGATCAGGATAAATCCCAACACAGCAAAAATAAGATAGGAACCGATCATTTTAAATAATAGCTTATGCTTCATATGTAAGTGCTACCGGTCAGGGGCTAGCGGCGTTCGAATTTATAGCCGATGCCCCAGACAGTGGTAATCCCCCAATGTTCGTGATCTTTGATTTTTTCCCGGAGACGTTTGACATGTACGTCCACCGTCCTGGTATCGCCCAGATATTCATATCCCCAGATGTTGTCTAACAGCTGTTCGCGGGTGAATACCTGATTCGGGGAAGAGGCAAGAAAATACAGCAGTTCCAGCTCTTTTGGCGGCATATCAATAATCTGTCCATAATACATAACGGAATAGTTGGTCAGATTGATGACCAGATCCGGGTATTCGACACATTTGATATCCGGTTCTTCTTTTTCCGGTTTGACAGCCTGGTAGCGGCGTAGCACTGCTTTTACCCGGGCGACCAGTTCTTTGGAATCAAATGGTTTAATGATGTAGTCATCTGCACCAAGTTCCAGTCCCAGCACTTTATCAAAGACTTCTCCTTTGGCGGAAAGCATGATGATAGGCACGTTGGATTGGGTACGGATTTCACGGCAGACCTGATAGCCATCGATGCCCGGAAGCATCAGATCCAGCAGAATCAGATTTGGCTGATAAGTTTTAAATTCATGCAGGGCAGATTCTCCGTCTTCCACAATCTTTGTATCATAGCATTCTTTCAGCAGATAGAGGGAGATCAGTTCCGCAATATTGGCATCGTCGTCGACGATGAGGATTTTTTGTTTGACTGCCATAGGGGCCTCCTGTGTTTAGTATACTTAAAAATTTCAGAGTCACCTCGACATTGTTACACAATATCGAGATGTGGCTTCTCGTCAAAGAGTCTTACAAGTATAAATATTCATCTCAGTCTGAGTTGAGACTCCCACTTCTGCAAGTGGTGAGTAATAACAAATCTTTCTCAGTGGGAGTTCAATCTCCGACTGAGATAAACGCTCCGCGAGGATGTGCAGTGATTCTGAGAAGAATATGTCAGCTTTCGCTGACCAGAATCACGCACCAAGTCTCACGTGCGTTCGACTTGAATCATGCGGGCATGATTCGTGTTTATACTTGCAATCCTCATGGCTCTGAAATTATTCAAACTCTGCAATAGTTACACCGGCATCCCCCTCACCAAATTCTCCAAGGTGGAATGCTTTGACGTATTTTTGGCGTTTTAAGTGTCCCTGCACAGCTTTGCGCAGAGCACCGGTTCCTTTTCCGTGTACGATACGCACGGATTTCAGATGAGCGAGATACGCATCATCCAGATATTTATCCAATTCCATCAGTGCTTCGTCCACGGTCTTGCCAATCAGATTGATTTCCGGTGAGACAGATAGAGATTTTGACATCTTTAATTTGCCGGCACCGGTTTTGGTGTTGTGCACTGCCGGGGTAGCATCATCATTTACCAATATCAGGTCACGGATGTTAGTCTGGTATCGCAGGATGCCGGCCTGTACAAAGAGGTTTCCTTTTGCATCCGGAAGTGTGTGTACGGTACCCTTCAGATTCATGCTGAGAATTTTGACGGAATCTCCGAGACGCAGTTTTTTCGGTACATTATGGTTGATCTGCTCTTTCTTCTGGATAGAGGACTTGGATTGGGCTTTTGCCATTTTTTTCCGGATTTTCTCACGGTCCTTTTCCATGGCGGAGGCATCCATATGGGTTTTGCCGTATTTGTGGAAGTTGCGGATGGTTTCATCAGCCAGATCCTTGGCTTCTTTTAAAATAGCGGCGGCCTGTTGGTTGGCTTCCTGCAATACACGGTCGCGGCTGCGGTTTAAGCGCTCCTGTTTTTCTTCTAACTGTTTCTTTAGGGAAGCAGCTTCTTCTTTATAACGGTTGATTTCTGCCTGTTCTTTCTCTATGGTCAGACGGCTCTGTTCCAGATCAGCAATAACATCCTCAAAGTTTTCATTTTCTTTTGTGATCCGGGTCTTAGCATCTTCAATGAGATCTGCCGGAAGACCGATCTTGCTGGAAATCGCAAAGGCATTACTTTTTCCGGGAATACCAATGAGCAGCCGGTAAGTCGGGCTCAGAGTCTGAACGCTGAATTCGCAGCAGGCATTTTCTACGCCGGTTGTGGAAAGGGCATATAGCTTAATTTCACTGTAATGGGTAGTAGCCATAGTACGGATGCCATCCTGACGCAGCCGGTCCAGGATCGAGATCGCCAGCGCAGCACCTTCATCCGGATCCGTTCCGGCACAGAGCTCGTCGAAGAGCACCAGGGACTGAGGCGTCGCATGTTTCAAAATGGAAACAATGTTGGTCATATGGGAGGAGAAGGTACTGAGACTCTGCTCGATACTCTGCTCATCACCGATGTCCGCATAGACATCATCAAAAATAGCCAGTTCGGATCGATCCTTTGCCGGAATATGCAGACCAGCCTGTCCCATCAGGGTGAACAGGCCAACCGTTTTCAGGGAGACTGTCTTACCACCTGTGTTCGGTCCGGTGATGATCAGCAGGTGGAAGGTATCTCCCAGATGCACATCGATGGGAACGACTTTTTTGGGATCCAGAAGTGGGTGACGTCCCTGCCGGATGCGGATGCGTCCTTCTGTATTAAAAATCGGTGCCATACCGTTCTGGATTTTTGCCAGGTTTGCTTTTGCAAAAATAAAATCAAGGTCAGCGAGGATCCGGTAATTATCCAACAGGTATGCGGCATACTGTGCAGTCAGATTACTGAGTTCTGCTAGAACTGCTTCAATGGCTTCCTGTTCTTTTAAAAATGCCTCCTTCAGGTCATTGTTTAATTTTACGACAGACATCGGTTCGATAAACAGTGTGGAACCGGTGGAGGACTGATCGTGGATCATACCCGGAACCTGTCCTTTGTATTCCGCCTTGACCGGCAGACAGTAACGTCCGTTTCGCATGGTGATGACTGCATCCTGCAAATAAGACCGTGTGGTGGAACTGTTTAACAGGTTATTCATGGCACCATGGATTTTATCATTAATATTACGGATGGTGCGGCGGACACTGTGAAGTGCCGGGCTGGCATCGTCACTGATCTCATCCTCTGCCAGAATGCAGCGGCGGATTTCCTCAAGCAACGGTGTCAGCGGTTCCAGTCCCGCAAAAAGTACATCCAGGGAGTCAGCCGGCAGATCGTCGCGGTTTTCTCTGGAATAGGCTTTTGCACGCCTGGTGATCTCCAATAAGGTACAGATAGAGAGTAGTTCTGCTGCATTTAAACAGCCGCCAATCTCCAGTCGTTTCATCTGAAAGCCCGGATCTTTTAATCCACCGAAGGAAATACTTCCTTTGCGGTAAATGCGGGACAGAGCATCTGCTGTCTGAGCCTGCGCATCCGTGATCAGTTGCTTATCTGTCATCGGAACCAGTTCCAGACATCGTTTTTTTCCGGCATCTGAAGTTGCCTGCTCTGCAAGCAGCTGAATGATTTTGTCATATTCTAAAACTTTTAAAGCTTTTTGATTCATAAACTCCTCCATGTTATAACGGTATATTCCTGCATCGGAACAGTTCCATTTTAACGCATAATGAAAGAAGTGAAAAGTGAAAGTTCTATTAAAACTTTTCAGTTGCATAAGAATTACAGAAAACGTATAATAAGTGCAGGCGAGTTTGAAATATCTGACTTGAAGTTACCAAAAGAAACAGGTGCGGAGAGGTGCTTTGCAGTGGATAAAAAGAAACAGGAAGAATATCATTTTGTAAAAGAGCATATTAAGAAAATACCTATTGACCGGAAAAAACTGCGTACACGGCTGTTTGGAACGATTTTACTGGCCGTTCTGTTTGGCGTGGTGGCAGCAGCGGTATTTGCAGCACTCAGACCAGTATTTGACAATCTGCTTTACCGGAAGGACAATACTGTGGTGATTTCCGGAGAGGATGAAATTTCGGAAGAAACACCGGAAGAAAACGCACCGGTCTATATTACGGAAACGCAGCTCATGGAACCGGAGGATTACCAGGTGTTGCAGAATAAATTATATGCCATTGGCCGGGAAGCGAATAAATCCGTAGTAGCAGTCCGGGGAATCGGAGAGGCTACAGACTGGTTTGATAATGCCTATGAAACAGAGAGTCAGGGAACCGGCATTATTGTAGCGGACACCGGTGATGAGTATCTGGTGGTGACGGAGAAGAAAGTGATCTCAGATGCCAGTCAGGTAGAGGTGACCTTTTACAATAACGATACCGCTTCCGCGGTACTGCAGGCTTATGACGAAAATACAGGGATTGCCATGTTGTGTGTGGAAAAACGGCAGCTGTCAGCAGATACCACTGATCAGGTGGCAGCTGCGACACTCAGCAGTTTTTCTGCATTGTCTCAGGGAACCATTGTGATCGCTATCGGCAGTCCGCTGGGGGAACCATTTTCCATTCTGACCGGAAATGTCACATCCAGCAGTTATGAGGTGTCCACCGTGGACGCGAACTATAAGGTGATTTCCACTGATATCAATGCCAGCGATGCAGGAAGCGGTGCGCTGATCAATCTGAAGGGTGAAGTGGTTGGACTGATGCTACAAAGTTACAGCACGCGGGAGGCACAGAGTACGGTGACGGCTATCAGCATTTCTCAGATCAGCAAACTTTTGGAAAAAATGTCAAACGGAGAATCACCGGCTTATCTTGGGTTGGAAATCTGTACGGTGACAGCGGAGATCGCAAAATCGAATGAACTTCCGAAGGGCATATATATCAAACAGGTGTCTCCTGATTCACCGGCAATGCAGGCCGGCATTCAGGTGGGAGACGTGTTGACCAAGATTGACAGTAAGGAGATTCTGACTGCAGAACAGTATGAGGACTGTATTATGAATGCAAAGGACGGACAGCAGAGTACCGTCACCGTCAAACGGATGGGTGCAGATGGGAAATATCAGGATCTGCGTTTCAAAGTTGTATTTGGTACGCTGCAGGAAAATTAGCAGACGGAATAGTAAATAGCAATCGTATAGATTTTAGTTAGAAAGGATACCCATAGTGGGGATTGTGAGGAAAATGAGATTTATTGAAACATTACGTGAAGGCGAGAGAATCAGTGAGGTATATTTGTGCAGACACAAACAGACTGCTATGACAAAAGCAGGAAAGCCGTATGATTCGCTGACACTTCAGGATAAAACAGGTACACTGGACGCAAAAATCTGGGATGTATCTTCTAATGGTATCGAGGAGTTTGATTCTCTGGATTATATTTATGTCATGGGCGACGTGACCAGTTTTCAGGGTTCTCTGCAGCTGAATGTGAAACGAGTAAAAAAAATGGCAGAAAGTGATGTGAATCCGGCAGATTATCTGCCGGTCAGCGAGTACAACATTGAGGAGATGTATCAGAAACTTCTGGCATATATCGATCAGATGAAACATCCATATCTCAAGCAGCTGGCAGAATCATTTTTCAAGGATGCGGACTTTGCAAAACGTTTTCAGTTCCATTCCGCGGCAAAAAGTGTGCACCATGGATTTGTAGGCGGACTATTGGAGCATACATTGCATGTGGCACAGATCTGTGATTTTTTCTGCAATCTATATCCTATGCTGAACCGTGATCTGCTGCTGACCGCAGCCATGTTCCATGACGTTGGAAAATTATCCGAACTGTCCACTTTCCCGGCAAATGATTACACGGATGACGGACAGTTACTTGGTCATATTATGATCGGAGCAATGGAAGTTCAGAAACATATCGATCAGATTGCAGGTTTCCCCAAGCGGACAGCATCTGAGCTGATACATTGTATTCTGGCGCATCATGGGGAACTGGAATATGGTTCACCGAAAAAACCGGCTCTGGCAGAAGCTATCGCACTGAGTTTTGCGGATAATTCCGATGCAAAACTGGAAACTATGCGGGAAGCACTTTCCAACATTCCGGAGAACAGCCTGGAGTGGCAGGGCTTCAACCGCTTCCTGGATTCCAACATCAGAAGAACAGGTAAGTAATTATGCAGAAGAATGATGAATTGATTTTGAAAATAGAAGATATGGGTGTGGACGGTGCCGGTATCGGAAAATCGGACGGCATGACTTTTTTTGTCAAAGATGCTGTTATCGGTGATGTGGTGCGGGCGAAGATTATCAAGTTAAAAAAGACGTATGGCTATGCCAGGCTGATGGAACTGTTGGAGGCATCGGCGGATCGTGTGGAACCGAATTGTCCGTATTACAGACAGTGTGGCGGGTGTCAGATTCAGGCATTGTCTTACGAAAAACAGTTAGAATTCAAAGAAAATAAGGTGCGTAATAATCTGGAACGCATCGGTGGATTTACGAAAATTCCGATGGAACCGATCGTTGGTATGGATGAGCCGTATCATTATCGAAACAAAGCACAATTTCCGGTGGGAACGGATAAAGAAGGTCATATTGTTACCGGCTTTTATGCAGGAAGAACGCATACGATTATTCCAAATCGCGACTGTGCGCTCGGGCTTCCGGTAAACAGGGAAATTCTGGATATTGTCATTGATTTTATGGAAAAATATCATATTTCCGCATACGATGAGAAAACCGGAAAAGGACTGGTGCGTCATATACTGATCCGATGTGGATTTTCCAGTCAGGAAAAGATGGTTTGCCTGATCATTAATGGAAAAAGTCTGCCACACGGGGAAAAACTGGTGGAAGCATTGCGAAAAATTGATGGTATGACAAGTATTTCCCTTAATTGCAATACCGGGCGCACCAATGTGATTCTGGGTCACAGGACCATCGTGCTCTGGGGGCAGGAATATATCACAGATCAGATTGGAGATATTTCTTATGAAATTTCACCAGTATCCTTTTATCAGGTCAATCCGGTGCAGACGGAGAAGTTGTACGGACTGGCACTGGAATATGCAGATCTGCACGGGGAAGAGACCGTGTGGGATCTGTATTGCGGTATCGGAACAATCTCCCTGTTCCTGGCTCAGAAAGCGAAACAGGTGTATGGCGTGGAGATTATTCCACAGGCCATTGAAAATGCGAAGCGCAATGCTGTAAAGAATGGCATCGAAAATGCAGAATTTTTCGTCGGAAAATCAGAGGAAGTGCTGCCGGAGTTTTATGAAAAAGAAGCGGCAGCAGGTCGGAAGGCGTATGCGGATGTTATTGTGGTGGATCCGCCGAGAAAAGGATGCGATGAAAAATTACTGGATACTATTGTGAAGATGGCACCGGACCGGGTGGTCTATGTCAGTTGTGATTCCGCGACGCTGGCCCGGGATCTGAAGATACTGTGTGAGCAAGGGTATGAACTGAAACGTGTACGAGCGGTGGATCAGTTTTGCCATACCGTGCATACAGAAGCGGTGTGTTGTCTGCATCGGGTGAACATGTAGAAATTCCTTATCGCACGTAAAAAAAGATTTCTGTAATATACTCACGTTCATCTCCGGAGGAGATGTAATCATTGATGCAAAATTCATATGAGTCGGAAATAATGTTAAGATTCTGTTCTTTGCAATAGTCCAACAGTTTTTTATAAGAATAGTCCACAGACTGATACGTGCCGTAATGATAGATACTTACGGCACGTCCTTTTGGGAGTATCATAATATTTTTCACATTTTTTGTCTTTTCAATTGGCAGAAAAGCAATGTTTGCTTCGGTATATCGACCTTCTAAAATGTGCTTATATGGAACAATTACGCCCGTCTGAAAGAATATTGGAAGGGCGTCTTTGAGCGCCTGAGAAAAGCACTTCTTTGTAGCGATGCTTATTTCACTGAAAGAGTGTGGCGCATCTACTTCCGCATAGAGAAGGTAGTTGGGATTTATCTCTTTGATCGTAACCTCCTGGTTTCGGTCGCGCACTTCTTTTACATTTTCCATTTGCTCGCATCTGTGAGCAAGACGATTTCGAACCAATTGTAAATGTCTGATTTGCTGATCGAGTACGGTCAATTGTTTTCTCAATGCGATCAATGACGTATTGATCGTATACGTTTTCATATGTTCCTGGATCTCTCCAAGTGAAAATCCCATTTCTTTCATAATTAAAATTGTATCCAGATAGTCAATCTGACTCGCTTTATAATAGCGATATTTATTATCCGGATCTACATATGCCGGACGAAACAGTCCGATTTTATCATAGAAAATCAGTGTCTGCTTTGAGATATTCTGATATCTTGCAAGCTCACCGATGGAAAACATATCTTTCATATAAACCTCGCCTTGACACTATAGTTACTATATCCTTTATTGTATATTCATAGAAAGAAATTAGCAAGTAGGAGGCGTATAGAAATGAAATGTTTTGAAGAAAAAATGTCTTATCCACAATTTTTAAAATATCTTGTTCCGTCAGTGCTGACCATGATCTTTTTGTCTTTTTACACAACAATAGATGGATTTTTTGTATCCCGTTATGCCGGCTCGGATGCACTCGCAGGGATTAATATTGTGATTCCGATCACCTGTATTATTTTTGGAACGGCAGTCATGTTTGCAACGGGATCCGCCGCCATCATAGGTGAGAAGATGGGGCAAAAACGGGAGCAGGAGGCAAATGAGATTTTCACTTTTATCGCGATTGTACTGCTCATACTTTCCCTTGTATTTACAATCGGCGGTATCCTGTTTTTGAAACCAATCTGTATCTTCTTAGGAAGCAGTGAACGTTTGATGGAACATGTAATTCCGTACGCATTTGTGATATTTTTAGGAGCCGTTCCGATGTCATTTAAGCTGTTTTTCGAATATCTTGTGAGGACAGACGGGAGATCACAGATTGGAATGGTAATGTCCTTGGCAGGTCTTACTCTGAATGTTGTTTTCGACTATATTTTCGTAGTTGTATTTCGTATGGGGACGTTTGGAGCTGCGTGGGGAACATTTCTTTCCATTACAGTCAGCATGATAATTGGTTTGCTTTATTTTCTGAAGTACAGTCAGATCAGGTTCTGTAAGCCGAACGTAAATTGGAGAGTTCTTTTGAAATCCTGCACGAACGGAAGCAGTGAAATGCTGACGGAATTGTCTACCGGTATCACTACATTTTTATTTAACATTATTATTATGAAATACTTTGGGGAAGACGGAGTTGCGGCTGTGACGATCATCATGTACATTTATTATTTCTTTATTTCCTTTTATATGGGAATTGCCGTTGCAACAGCTCCGGTCGTCAGCTACAATTATGGAGCTCAAAATTACGGGAAAATTAAAGAAACAACGCGCTACAGTTTTATTACGATTGCCATCAGCTCCGTGTTGATCCTGGCAGTATCTTACATTTATGGAAAAGATATCATTCACTTATTTGTCGGGGATGGAAATGTGTTCTCACTGACCTGGGATGGGTTGAAGCTGTTCAGTACGGTTTTTGTGTTTATCGGTCTGAATGTATTTCTTTCCGGATATTTTACTGCACTGGGAAATGGATTTATTTCGGCAGTGATCTCATTACTGCGTTCGTTGTTCCTTGTCGTTATATTTATACTGGTTCTTCCAAAACTGATCGGTGTGTCCGGTGTCTGGCTGACAATGCCGATGTCGGAAGCTGTGACAATTTTCATGGCAATTTACCTGTATCGGACATACGGAAAGCATTTCATGAAGGAAAAATAGGTATTCTTGAAATTGTTCTGCAGGATAAGGCAGCGTCCATTATGGAAGCTGGAACAAATGTACAAAAATGGTTTGCGAAAAATGTGTTACTTGGATTGACAGAAGAAGAAACGCATATGTGTATCGAGGTATTCGATAAGATTTTTTGTTTTGATAAGTTTTTCTTATCGTGTACATAAAAAAGAAATTTAAAATCTTCAAAAATATATTGTGCAAGATATATGATACATGGTAATATAAGACATATAAGAGTACAAAATAAAAAGCAGGAGGATTACGATAATGGAGAAATTATTAATTTTAAATCCGGGTTCTACTTCTACCAAAATTGCTTATTATGAGGATGAGAAGCAGATTTTTGTGGAGAGCATTTCACATTCCGCAGATGAGATCGCAAAATATGACCTGATCGTTGATCAGTATGAGTTCCGTAAAGATATGATCATGGAAGTTCTGAAAGAGAAAAATGTAAAACTGGAGGAACTGACCGGAATCGTTGCCCGTGGTGGTTTACTTCCGCCTCTTCAGGCAGGTGCTTACCGTGTAAACGACGATATGGTATGGCAGCTGAAAAATAAACCGGCGATGGAGCATGCTTCTAACCTTGGTGCTATTATTGCAGATGCAATCGCAAAACCACTGGGGATTCCGGCTTTCATTTATGATGGTGTAACCGTTGATGAGATGATGCCGATTTTGAAGATCACAGGTTTGAAAGAACTCAGCAGAAAGGGAATCGGACACAACCTGAATACAAGAGCGGCAGCTATGAAATATGCCCGCGAGCATGGAAAAGAGTATAAAGACTGCAAGCTGATCGTGGTACATCTCGGTGGTGGCATTTCTATAACATTGCAGTATGGTGGAAAAGTGGCCGATATTATCAATGATGAGGATGGTCCATTTGCTCCGGAGCGTGCTGGGGGTCTTCCATCTCAGGATCTGATCAAATATTTCGGACAGAGTGGCATGACTGCAAAAGAGATGCTCAAGAAAATGAAGAGCCGTGGCGGTCTTGTAGCACATCTTGGTGTTAACGACAGTCGTGAAGTAGAGAAAATGATCGAGAATGGTGATGAGCATGCAAAACTGATCTATGATGCGATGGCATTAAACGTAGCTCGCAAGATTGGTGAGGAAGCTGCCACTGTCGCAGGTGATGTGGAAGCAATCATCCTGACAGGCGGAATTGCTTATTCTGAGTATTTCACAAGTGAAGTAAAGAAAAATGCAGAGTGGATTGCACCGGTGGTCGTATATCCGGGCGAGAACGAGATGGAATCTTTGGCACTTGGCGGACTTCGTGTGCTGCGTGGACAGGAAGAAGCACATGAGTTTGTAAAAACGGAGTAATCATAGTCTGCATACATCATATTTGAACGCAGAATAAGCATTCCCCCGCTTCAAGTGCGTAGAGCACTTAGCGTGGGTAAGGGGGATGCTTATGTCAGTGGGAGTTAAAAGCTCCCACTGGCAGATCGCAAAGCGACTGCGTTCATGAGCAAGTAGC
>OIAG01000851.1_pt1 | contig 12883 bp, 9 predicted proteins | sample 1580701 | NCBI WGS metagenome assembly OIAG01 (sample SAMEA3882551, study PRJEB24775) | human gut metagenome | biome: human-associated habitat; feature: intestine environment; material: feces | place: Netherlands | collected 2009/2010 | reverse complement strand
CTGCAGCTTTTTGCCCGGAGGCTGGGCGATGATCTGAATCCCCGCCTCCAGGATATCCTCGTCCTCCATCAGCTCCAACGTACCCTTTCCGCCGCCGAAGAGCTCTTTAAATACCTTATCGAACTCCTTGCTGATCTCTGCGAACTTCTCCTTAAACTGCCTGCGCATCGCCTCATCCAGCTCGACAATGATGCGTTCCAGCGTTTTCTCCGCTTCCACCAGATCGTCATGCTGTGCCTTCAAAAATGTGTAACGCTCCATCAGATTTTTATAATCTTCGATGGCGTTAACATTGACATCACCCAGTCTGCGGATCGCTTCCTTGATCGTCTGCGTCTGCTTTTTCATCTCAGCAAGGTCGTTCATCGTCTCATCCCGAAGCTGTGCTGCATCCCGGAGGGTCAGTTCATACTCATTCCACATGTAGTTGACCTGATTCTCCATGGACTCCTCCAGCTTTTCCTTCTGGGCATTTAAGCGGTAAACCTCTTTGTCCAGCGCGCTCATCCGTGCGGACAGCTCTTCGCGCTCCGTGAAAAAGCCTTTCTGCCGTTCTGTAAGTTCTTCCCGCTTTTTGCTGTCTGCATTCAGCTTATCCTGCGTATCCGACTGCGTCGTTTTGGAGGATTCGATGGTCTCCTGCAGCTTTTTGATGCTTTCTTCTTTCCCGGCGGCGTCTGCCACGCCGTCTGTCAGGCTCTTTTTGACCTCTTCCAGCTCGCCCTCATACCGTGCGATTTCTCCGGCGATACGGTCTTCGTTTGCCTGATAAAATCCGAACTGCTGCCGGATTTTTTCCACATCCAGTTCTTTTTCATTCAATACGGCGGTCTGCGCAGCTTCCTGCCTGCGCGCCTCTTCCAGATCCTTCGTAAAGCCCTCGATCTGTTCGTTTTTCTCGCCTTCCAGAGCCTCGGAACGTTCCAGCTCCTGCTTTGTCTCTTCCTTTTCTTTTCGAATCTGCAGCACCTGGGTTTCGATCTCGATCTCTTCTTTTTTAAGGTCTTCGACGCCTGCTTTCGTCTGATCCTTTTTCTCCTGCGCCGCTTCTATATTCAGGCGGGCAGTATTCTGGCGAATAAAGGCGTTTTGCAGCGCAGCGCGGCTCTTTTCCAGCTCTGTCCGGCATTCGTTCCGGTCTTTTTTGAGGTCTTCGATCGAAACGAGCAGTTCATCTACCGCTTTGGCATGCTCCTTTACCTTCCATTCCAGCTCTTCCATCTCGCGTCTGCGTCCCAGAAGGTTGCTGCTGTTTTTAAATGCGCCGCCGCTGATCAAACCGCCGGGGGATAAGGATTCGCCCTCCAGCGTCACAATCCGCAGCGAGTACTTGAATTTCCGGGCAAGCTGCGTTGCATGATCGACGTGATCGACGACTACGATTCTGCCGAGCAGCGATTTTGCGACATCGCTGTATTTTTCATCCGTATGTACCAGAGTATGCGCAAGTCCTAAAACCCCAGGCTCCTTTAAGGCTTCTTTCTGCCGAAATTCCTGTGCGTTTTTGATGCTGTTTAACGGCAAAAACGTCGCGCGTCCGCTTTTGGTCTGCTTTAAAAACGAAATCATCCCTTTGGCGGTCTCTTCGTTATCCGTTACGATATTCTGGATGCTGCCGCCAAGAGCCGTCTCAATCGCAGTTTCGTATTTTTTCTCTACTTTAATGATGTCCGCGACAACACCGATGATGCCGGGATTTTTATCTTTCTGCTCCATGACGCGGCGGATGCTTCCACCGTAGCCCTCATAGCGCTCCGTCAGGTTGCTGACCGCTTCCAGTCTCGTTTTATCCTGATGATACTGCACCTGTGCATCCCGCAGCGCCTGATCCATTTTGGCGATCGTCTCCCGAAATTCGTTTAACTTCGCCTCCATCACCGTCTGAGCTTCCTTCCTCGACGCGATTTCCTGCGTCACTGTATTAAAGGCTTCTTCCAGACTTTTGATACTCTCTTCCTGCTGTACCTCGTCGGACTTGACGCGCAACAGGCGGGAATTCAACTCTGCCCTCCGAATCTGCGCCTGTTCCAGCATCGTATCCTGGCGTCCCATCTTCGTCTTGATCGCCGCACGATCATTCAGCGCATCAATAATCGCGTTTTTGGCATCTTCGATCGACTGGTTTAAACCTGCGACCCGGCTCTGGATGATTTCCAGTTCTGCTGCAACGCTGTTGCGCTCTTCCTGCAGCTTTTCGAGCCGTTTTTGAATCTCGTTTCGCTGCTGCAGCAGCTTTTCTTTGTCGGCGTTTCGTGCGTCAATCTCCTTGCGCAGTGTCTCTTTTCTGCTCTGCAAATGTGCTTCATTGCCCCGGATGGAACGGATTTTTTCCTGCAGGACGGCAATTTCACCCTCCAGCTTTCCGCGCAGGACGGACGTATCTGTCAGCTGTGCCCGCGCCTGCTCCATCTGTCGTTCCAGCGCCTCGATCTGCGTTGCAATCCGGTCATATTCTTCCTTAATGCCCTCATATCGGGTCGTCGTATCCTTTAAATCTCCGTCTGCAATCCGGTATTTTTCTTCCGTATCGGAAAGCTGTGCCCTCGTTTTTTCACTTTCCAGCAAAAATACGTTAACGTCCAGCGCTTTCAACGTTTCCCGGTGTTTTAAATAAACCCTTGCCTTTTCCGCCTGTTTGCCCAACGGTTCGACCTGTTTTTCCAGCTCGGACAAAATATCGTTGACACGCACGAGGTTCTGCTGCTCGGATTCCAGTTTTTTTACGGAAGCGTCCTTGCGGCGCTTGTATTTTACGATTCCTGCAGCTTCGTCGAACAGCTCGCGGCGCTCTTCCGGGCGCCCACTCAAGATCTTGTCGATCTGACCCTGTCCGATGATCGAATAGCCTTCTTTTCCGATACCGGTGTCGTAAAACAGCTCGTTGACGTCTTTTAAACGACACGGTGTCCCGTTGATCAGATATTCGCTTTCGCCGGAACGGTACAGGCGTCTCGCCACCGTCACTTCATCATAGGCAATTGCCAGCTGATGGTCGCTGTTATCCAGCGTAATCGCCACATAGGCATAGCCCAGCGGTTTTCTCAATTCGGTACCGGAAAAAATAACGTCCTGCATCGTTGCGCCGCGCAGCTGCTTGATTCGCTGCTCGCCCAGCACCCAGCGCACGGCGTCTGCAACATTACTCTTTCCGCTGCCGTTTGGTCCGACAATACCGGTGATTCCGTTGTGGAACTGAAACAGGATTTTATTGGCAAAGGATTTAAACCCGTGTACTTCTATACTCTTTAAATACATATATTATAGGCTCCTTAGCGCTTTCGAAGCTTCAGGATCGCTTCATAAGCCGCCTGCTGCTCCGCCGCCTTTTTGGTACGGCCATGTCCGCTGCCGATCACTTCCCCGTTTCTGACTGCATCAACCCAGAACGATTTGTTGTGATCCGGTCCCTCTTCTCCTTTGAGTTCGTAAGAAAACTCCCCATCGCCTTCTGCCTGCAGAATTTCCTGCAGCACCGTCTTGCTGTCATAGAACAGAATTTTATTTTCCAGATCGGATAAAATGAATCGGTGGATAAAATCATGTGCCGCGTCAAAACCGCCGTCCAAATACAGTGCGCCGATCACCGCCTCCATCACGTCCGAGGTAATCGAATCGCGGTTGCGTCCACCGGTCGCCTCCTCGCCCTTTCCAAGCAACATGTAGCGTCCCAGCTCGATATCCCGTGCGCAGTACGCAAGCGCTGGCTCACAGACCATCGAGGAACGCAGCTTCGTAAGCTTTCCTTCCGGCATCTGCGGATTCTCATGGAAAAGAAAATCGCTGGAAATCAGCTCCAGCACAGCATCTCCCAAAAACTCCAGCCGCTCGTAGTCCTTTAATTTGTTGATTCTCTGTTCATTGGCAAAAGAGCTGTGAGTAAGAGCCTGTTTTAACAGACTCTTATCCCGGAACTGATATCCAATCTTTTTTTCCAGCTCACCTATCGTATATTCCTCAGTCATATTGTTCACTCGTTCCTTGTCTTTCTGATCAGCTCTACCGCTTCTCCGACGGTTTTGATCTTTTCTGCCTCTTCTTCTGGTATTGCAATTTCAAACGTCTCTTCAATTTCCTGAATGACCTGGTAAAGATCCAGGGAATCCGCACACAGATCGTCGATAAAATTCGTCTCCTCCGTCAGTTCCCGCGGATCTACGCTCAAAATCTCTGCCACGATCTGTTTCAGCTTTTCAAACTCCATACTCCTTATCCTTCTTCCTTTGCAGCTGCAATGCTGGCTGTAATTTTTCCAATAACATCCTGCTCCTGGAACGTGATGCACTGCAGAATCGTATTTTTAATTTCTACTGATTTGGAGCTTCCGTGGGTCTTTACAACAAGTCCCTTCAAGCCAAGCAGCGGCGCGCCGCCATACTCTTCCAGATCAAATGCCTTTAGGGTCTGCTTCAGTGCAGGTTTTACCAAAAGTGCGCCAATCTTTGAACGCAGGTTTGTCATCATGCCGCCCTTTACTTTTTTGATCAGGGTTGCGCCGACACCCTCGTATAATTTCAGGATTACATTACCGACAAACGCTTCACACACAACGACGTCTGCCTTTCCTGCCGGGATATCACGTGCTTCGATACTTCCGATAAAATTGATATCTTTGCATTCTTTCAGCATCGGATAGGTTTCTTTTACCAGCGCATTGCCTTTTTCTTCTTCCACACCGATATTGACGATGGCAACTGTCGGGTTCTTTACTCCCATGACATTTTCCATGTAGATCGACCCCATTCTTGCAAACTGCACCAACTGGGAAGGTCTTGCATCCACGTTTGCGCCACAGTCAATCAGCAAAGAACAGCCATTTTCTGTCGGGATAAGCGGAGCCAGAGGCGGACGCTCCACGCCCTTTGCCCTGCCGACTAACACCTGTCCGCCAACTAAAACCGCGCCGGTGCTTCCCGCAGATACAAACGCGTCGCATTCGCCGTTTTTCACCAGACCTAAACCTTTTACAATGGAGGAATCCTTTTTGCCGCGGATCGCATTGACCGGAGGCTCGCCCGTCTCGATCACTTCGGAAGCGTGTACGACTTCAATCCGCTCTGCCGGATAGGAATAGGCTGCGAGTTCCTTTTTCACAACGTCCTCCTGTCCTACCAGAAAAACCTTCACGCGTTCATCTGCATGAACTGCCTCTACAACACCTTTTATAATCTCTGTCGGCGCGTTGTCTCCGCCCATCGCGTCCACAGCAACTCTGACCAGCTCTGCCATCTTAAAGCACCTGCCCTTTCTTGTTTTTGTTACAGTTTACTCGTGCCTTTTTGCAAATGGCGTGGGTGAACTGTAACATCTTTTACTATACTAAAATACCGTAGAAAAGTCAATTTTCCTGACGTTTTCAGGCAAAAAAATGAGGCTCCCGGAAGATTCCGGAAGCCCTTTTGTTTGCTCGTCTGTTATTCATAACAATAGAATGCCCACAAAACGTGTATTCTATTGTTCATGACAATAGAATCTCACAGAGTGTGATTCTATTATTTAAGCCTCAACCTTAACGATTTCGCGCTTGTTGTAAGAACCGCAGGCCTTGCAGACTCTGTGAGGCATCATCAGTGCGCCGCATTTGCTGCACTTCACCAGAGTGGGTGCGCTCATTTTCCAATTTGCCCGTCTCTTATCTCTTCTGGACTTGGAAGACTTATTCTTAGGACAGATAGACATCGTTACACCTCCTTATTCGCGTTAAAGACATCCATGATTGCCGCCATCCTCGGATCGGGAACAAAAGTATCGCAGCCGCATGCTCCCGTGTTCAAATCCTTCCCGCAGACAGGACACAGTCCCTTGCAGTCTGGTCTGCACAACACCTTCATAGGCCAGCTTGTCGTAATCTCATTATCGATCAGACTATCTATATTCAGCGAGTAACCTTCCATAAAAGCTTCCTGCTCTTCCAAAGCATCCTGATCAGCACGGTCAGGTGCCACCAGCTTCTGTACGATGGAAAGATCAAACGGAACTTCTACTTCTTCCAAGCATCTGTCACAGGGAATTCCTGCCACAAACTGCAGCTTCGCTTCCACAAGTGCTTCGCCCTGCGCGGTATTCGTCAGCTTCAGCAAAAGCTTACTGCTGCTCTTTACCGGATAAGAGCTTCCATCATGTGTAATCTCTGCAGTCTCCCACGCAAACTCCTGCGTAAGAACTTTGCCTTCGGATGTAAAAACATCTGTCACATTCACTAACATAGTATACTCCTAACGACATGGCAAAATCCAAACGGACTTCGTCCATACTCATACGATTATACAGACGCCTTTTGCCTTTGTCAAGATAATTTTCACTAATTCTTTCTGCTTACTTTTTTACAATTCCGTGTTCCATCAAGAAATTCTCCCAGACCTGATAATATTTCGCTTTCAGGTGGATCTGGTCGAATGTCCAATCCGCGTATAAATTGCCGTTTTCATCGCAGACCGCTTCGTTGACGTCAATATAAAAAATATCCTTTCCGTTTGCGAGAGTTTCGATTTCCACATTGCGGATATTGATATTTGTATTATTAAATACCGGATCGGAAGCATTTTTCTGCCCCGCCACGCGCATGATTCCCTGCACGAAAATAATCGCGTCCGGCTGCAGCTCCCGAATCTTATATACCGCCCTCGCATAGGCTTCAAAAAATGATTCCGGCGTTCCCGTGCCCATCTCATTGATGCCGATCATCAGATAGACTTTTTTGAACTGGTGTCTGGAAAGCGCCTGCTCCAGCGTCAGCTTTTCATCGCCTTCCCGGATAAAATCCTTCGGTTTTTCAAATAAATTATAGACCGTCAGAGATGTCTTGCTGTAAAAGGTCGCCACATCTGCCAGGTTGCTGTACTCGTAGAGTCCCTGTGTCAGGGAATCCCCGATAAACACGGCGTCCGCAAAATACTCCTTGTCCACATGGGTAAATTCGAGCGGCTCCTCCTCTGCTTCCTGCGTCTCTTCTGCCGCCTTGCCTGGCATAGCATTTCCGCTTACGCCTGCCTCATTTTCGTTTCCGGTTCCGTTTTTATGATCTGCATCCCGGTCAGCATTCTCCATCTGTCCGGCTTTTTCTCCCCCGTTTTCTTCATTCGCCTGCCCGCCGGTTTCCGATATATCCAGTCCGTTTTTTTGGGCTTCCGCAGATATTCCAGACTGACCGTACCCTTCGCCGTCTTCTTCCTGCAGCGCAGTTTCCTCCGTTATTCTGTCTTTTTGCACATCTGCAGCATCCATCGCCGCCGTCTGTACGCTCCTGTCACTCCACGGATAAACGCCCTGTTTTAAATCTATAAAAACAGACTCCAACGCAGGCTGCTTCCAGCTCGCCGGATTTTCTATTTCGCCGGATTTTACCCCATTAGCAACTCCGGCTCCCTCTATCACCAGTCCGCTGACAATCACTGCAGCCAACAGTGGACATTTTTTCCAAAAGCTCATATTTTCTCCATTCTGCAGGTGCTGTCGCGCCAATGAACCCGCACACAATCCTATCTTTTTTAAAAGTTCGCATACATGAACGGGTTGTTCGCTGCATTCGCCATCCGATATACGCTGTACCAGAAAACAACAAACAGTGCAGCGACTACTATCACATTTTTCCTGTGTTTTTCACACCACCGGTAAACCTGCGGGATGCAAAGCAAAATGCCGCCGACAAGCTCCGGAATAAACAATGTCAGTTCTTTTGCGAAATCCCCGGGATTGACTGCGCTGCCAACGCCAAAGAACGGGAACAGCCGTGCGAAATAAACGCCGATTTCCGGCAGGGTCGGAATTGCAAACACCATCCAGGTCAGTGGAATCACGAACAGTACATATGCATGGGATAAAATTTTGCTCTTTTTCAGCCATTTTCCGATCCACAGCTTTTCTATCACGACCAGTAATCCCAAAATCATCCCCCACAGGATAAAATGCAGTCCGCCGCCATGCCAGAAGCCGGTCACCGCCCATACGAGCAATAGGTTGAATACCGTGCGCAGCGTTCCCTTCCGGTTGCCTCCCAGCGGGATATAGAGATAGTCCCGAAACCACGAGCCGAGCGTCATGTGCCAGCGACGGTAAAATTCGCTGACAGAGCGGGACGAATACGGCTGGTCAAAGTTTTTGATCGCCGGAAGTCCGATCATCCTGCCGATTCCGACTGCAATCAGGGAATACCCCGCGAAATCAAAATAAAGCTCCATCGAATAGGCTGCCGCACCCAGCCATGCAAGCGGCGTCGAAATGCTTTCAAAGCCGATCGTCTGGATATCGTTCCACAAAAAGCCCAGTCGATCCGCCAGCAGCACCTTCATGCCCAGTCCGGCAATGATATATTTCAGCCCGTCTTCTGCCCTTGCCGCCTTCCAGACACCGAACTGCTGCGCCTGTTCCATCTCGCCATATCGCATAATCGGTCCCGAAACGATCTGCGGGAAACAACACAAATATGCGCCAAACCGGAGAAAAGAACGCTCCGCGTGCCCGCTTCTGTACACATCAATCAAATAGGAAATGCTTTTAAACGTATAAAAACTAATTCCCACCGGAAGCAGCATATTTTCCTCGAACACATTGGAAAGCTTGAAAAAGATCAGAAGCGACGCGTTGCACAAAACGCTGACAGCCAGCCAGAATTTGCGCTTCTTGACAGTTTGGGGGCTGGCCGTGTTTCTATAGGGCTCCTCTTTCCTCTGATCTACGGTTTCCTCGAAAATCTGCAGTTCGCTCCAGTTTATGGTTTTCCTGCGAAGCCCCCTCACACCCGGATGCTCCTTTTTTCTATGAAGCCCCGACCTTCTTTTGCCGTCTGCATCCGGCTCCGTCGCCAGACCGTACCCGAACAGCCAGTTGACAACCGACATTCCGAGCAAAATCAGCACATGTACAGGATCCCCGAGGGCATACAAAATCAAACTAAACGCAAACAGCACAAACATCCGAAACCGCTTCGGAACCGCATAAAAAAGGATCAGGAAAAGCGGCAGATATCGAAACAGAAATTCCAGACTGCTGAATACTAAGGTATGCAAACTTTCTAAATTTCCGATTTCAATTCCTGACATTTTTCCTGATCCCGTCCTTTATTTTCTGACTGAACGCCTTATTTGCCCTTTACAATCGCAAGGGTATGTCTGGCAATCTCCAGTTCTTCATTTGTCGGAATCACAAGCACTTTGGTCTTTGCAGATGGCGTCGAAACGATTCTCTCCTTGCCCCGGATATTGTTTGCTTCCTTATCCAGCTCTACGCCAAGATGTTCCAGATACGGGCTGCAGATCAGCTCACGGATAACCGGGCTGTTTTCGCCGATTCCCGCTGTAAAGCAGATCGCATCCGCACCATTTAATTCTGCCGCATATGCACCGATATATTTTGCAACCCGAAGGACAAACGCTTTGATCGCCCTTGTCGCAGCCGGATTATTTCCTTCCAGATAAGCGTCTTCCAGATCTCTGAAATCAGAGGAAAAACCATCTGAAAGTCCAAGTACACCGGATTCCTTGTTCAAAATTCTCACTACTTCGTGGATGTTCTTACCATCCTTACCTGCCATCATTTCCAGTACACCAGGATCTACATCACCGCTTCTGGTGCCCATAATCAGACCTTCCAGCGGAGTCAGTCCCATGGAGGTATCTATACATCTGCCGTCCTTTATCGCAGATACGGACGCACCGTTTCCAAGGTGGCAGATAATCAGTTTTAACGATTCATACGGCTTGCCCAGGATATCCGCCGCACGTCTGGAAACGTACTGGTGGCTCGTGCCGTGGAAACCGTATCTTCTGATTCCAAACTGTTTGTAATAACGGTAAGGAATCGCATATAAATAAGCCTCTTCATCCATCGTCTGATGAAAGGCAGTATCAAATACCGCTACCTGAGGAACACCCGGCAGCTGTAACTCACAATCTTCAATTCCCTGCAGGTTCGCCGGATTATGAAGAGGCGCCAGTACGGTACATTCCATAATCGCTTCTTTTACCTGCGGTGTGATCAGGGTTGCTTCTGAAAAATGCTCGCCGCCGTGTACAACACGGTGTCCGACTGCACCGATCTCGGACAGTTCTTTTACCGCGCCGTCTTCCGGATTCGTCAGTGTCTGCAGCATCAGACGGACAGCATCCTTATGATCTGCCATCGGAGCGTCCCATTTACGCTTTTCATGACCGGTCAGTGTGTAGCTGATCCGGCTGCCAGCGATACCAATTCTCTCACATAATCCTTTCGCTGTCAATTCTTCTGTTTCCGAATCGATTAACTGGAATTTCAGCGAAGAACTTCCGCAATTTATGACAAGAATTTTCATTTTTGTATACCCCCGTTCGTGTTATTTAAATCTCACCTCTCCATAATAACAAAAACCATCCCAATTTACAACTAAAACCGAGACGGTTTGCACAATTTTATTCCCAGCAGGCTGTTAGACTCACGGGCTCGCACCGGCACACTTTACTTCCTGCTGCGCAGGCTGCCCGTTCGTTAATGATGCAAAAAAACAAATGCCGCCCTATACGGACGGCGTTTATTTTTCTATTGTATCAATTATGTCGTGAGCATAGCTCACTCGGCAACTTCGCCGTTCGTCAATCATGCAAGCATGCTGACTCACTTGCGCGCGTTACATGAGCTGTGCCTGAACAGCAGTTAATGCTACTACTCCGACGATATCTTCCCAGGAACAGCCTCTGGACAGGTCGTTTACGGGCTTTGCGATACCCTGCAGCATTGGTCCATAGGCTTCCGCCTTTGCCAGTCTCTGTACCAGCTTGTAGCCGATATTGCCGCAGTCCAGGTTCGGGAAGATCAGAACGTTTGCCTTACCTGCAACTTCGCTGCCAGGCGCTTTGGATTTTGCAACAGAGGGCACAATCGCTGCGTCAGTCTGCAGTTCGCCGTCCAATGTCAGTCCGGGATACTGTTCGTGTGCAATTTCTACCGCTTTTACAACCTTATCTACCAGAGGATGCTTTGCGCTTCCCTTGGTGGAATGGGACAGCATCGCGATAATCGGTTTTGCGCCGACAAGGGTCTTAAAGCTCTTTGCACTGGTGTCTGCAATCGCTGCAAGCTCTTCAGCGGTCGGATCCTGATTCAGGCCACAATCTGCAAACAGAAACGTACCGTGCTCGCCGTATTCACAGTTGGGTACATCCAGAATAAAGAAACCGGATACCAGCTTTACACCGGGTGCGGTCTTTAAAATCTGCAGCGCCGGACGCAGGGTATCTGCGGTTGCATGGCATGCACACGCCACCATTCCGTCTGCATCATTTGCTTTTACCATGATAACACCAAAGGTCATGTTATCGGTCAGCAGAATCTGACGTGCCTTTTCGGGCGTCATTCCCTTATGCTTTCTCGTTTCATATAATAACTGAACGTATTCGTCCAGCTTCTCACATTTCGTAGGATCGATCACGCGCACACCGGTCAGATCAACTTCCAGCCATCCTGCACCATCCATGATCTTTTCTTCATTGCCAACCATAATAATGTTGGCAATCCCCTCTTCGATAATATGGGATGCTGCGATCAGCGTTCTCTTGTCATTCGTCTCCGGAAGTACGATCGTCTTTCTGTCCGATCTGGCTTTTTCTTTGATGATGTCAATATAAGACATTCTGCTTCTCCTTTCATTTTCTGATTTTCACGTTTTCGTTCTCGATGTCTGATAGATAAATTATAACATTTTCCCCAATCGAGACAAGGCAAATTTCTCAAATCTTTGTATAAAATGAAGGACACAGTTCACTCGTAGATCTCCACAAGCAGATTTCATGCTTGCATGAAAAGATGCTTATAGAGCTCTACGAAGGGAGCGCCATTTCATGAGCAAAAACAGCTGCGCAGCAGCGAAAAAGCTGCGAAGCTGCGTTTTTTGCAAATGATGTGACGCGGGCGAACTGGGCAAACCAGCTCCGGACACAAAAAACTGCCGCCGGCAAAACCTGCCGGCAGCAGTTTTTCATGTTTCTTATAAAAGTTTGTGCAGCTTACATCATACCCATGCCGCCTGCACCGCCGGCGGGCATTGCAGGAGTGTCTTCCTTAATGCTTGCAACAACGGATTCGGTTGTCAGCAATGTGCTTGCAACGCTGGTTGCGTTCTGCAGAGCGCTTCTGGTAACCTTTGCAGGGTCCAGAATACCTGCGTCGATCATATTTACATAAGTCTCATTCAGGGCATCGAAACCGAAGCCAATCGGGGACTCTTTTACCTTGTTGATGATAACGCTGCCTTCCAGGCCTGCGTTTGCTGCGATATAGTACAGAGGAGCTTCCAGAGCCTTCAGTACAATCTTCGCGCCGGTCTTCTCATCGCCTTCCAGTGTATTTGCCAGAGCTTCTACATCCTTTGCAGCGTGGATATATGCAGAACCGCCGCCTGCGATGATACCTTCTTCTACTGCTGCACGGGTAGCTGCCAGAGCATCTTCCATACGCAGTTTTGCTTCTTTCATCTCAGTTTCCGTTGCAGCGCCGACACGGATCACTGCTACGCCGCCAGCCAGCTTGGCAAGTCTCTCCTGCAGCTTTTCTCTGTCGAAATCAGAAGTGGTCTCTTCGATCTGCTTCTTGATCTGTGCAACTCTCGCTGCGATTGCAGCCTTGTCGCCTTCCCCGTCAACAATGATGGTGTTCTCTTTCTGAACCTTAACAGATTTTGCACGGCCGAGCATATCCATTGTGGTCTCTTTTAATTCCAGGCCGAGTTCGGAGCTGATCACCTGTCCGCCGGTCAGGATCGCGATATCCTCCAGCATAGCCTTTCTTCTGTCGCCATAGCCAGGAGCTTTAACAGCTACTACATTGAAAGTGCCGCGCAGCTTGTTGACGATCAGGGTGGTCAGAGCCTCGCCCTCTACATCCTCAGCGATGATCAGCAGCTTAGCGCCGGACTGAACGA
>OIAG01000850.1_pt1 | contig 12894 bp, 3 predicted proteins | sample 1580701 | NCBI WGS metagenome assembly OIAG01 (sample SAMEA3882551, study PRJEB24775) | human gut metagenome | biome: human-associated habitat; feature: intestine environment; material: feces | place: Netherlands | collected 2009/2010 | reverse complement strand
CCCCCCCCTTCAACCTTGGGTTCAAGGGAGCCGCTAGGCTGGGCGTGCCGGACGGTAAGGTCCTGGACGCGATGGTGGACTTCTCCGATGCCATAGGGGTCATGGGTCTACGCCGATGGAGGCACACGCACGCGGCAGGGCTCGCCCGTCACCGCTGGTCGCCGGACGGTCCCCACGCTCCGCTCGCCAACGCGCAGGCGACAGCAGCAGTCCAGCGCTAGCTGGAGACGCCGGAATGCCCAGAAGATGCGTTTCCCATCCCTGCGACAGAGCTTTTTGCAGGGGTGGCAATTTTTCCTAATATCGAGGTCAGCTTGGCTTCGGTAGCCACCTTGAGAGCATCGCCAATAGACTCTTCCTTTATGCGTTCGGCATAATCGTAGGCAATACCCAAAAATTCCAGTCCCGAGCAACAGGAGTACAATTGCTGCTATTATTGCCAGCTGTTGGGAGATGGAAGATGGACTGCGATGGCTACCCATGCGTTCCCATGCCGTTGATGTGCACCGCCTTTGTGCCGGGGCAGATTGACGCTGCGGTTGCAGGCATTTCCGACCCCGATTCACGCACCATCGCCACGGCAGAAGCGCTGTACTTTCGCGGACAGGCCGCCCTCGCTGCCAAGACGGCGCGCCCCTATCTTGACGCCACCGATCCCGCGCTGTGCTATTCCGCATGCTTTATCTGCGGATACGCCAGCCTGTCGCTCAACCGTATCGCCGACGCCCGCCGGTGCCTTGCTGGCATCCTCGATACGCCGGCTGACGAGGAGTCGCCCGCCGTCCACGCCACGCATATCCTGTTCGCCTCGGCCGCGAGCGTCCTGCTGCACTTGCCTTCCCCGTATTCCGCTGAAGAGTTTTATCCACTTGCGGCGCATCTGCCCGAAGGTCTGCGCCTGTTCGCCAGCTACGTGATGGCGCATGCCCTGTACCTGCGCGGCGAATATGGCCGCAGCCTGGGCATGGCGGAAAACGCCCTGATTATGAAACAGGGAAGCTATCCCATCTCGGAACTGTTCCTGCACCTGGCAGCTTCCATGACATGCATGAGCCTCAAGGACATCGACGCCGCAAAAACGCACTTCGGAGCCGCTTGGAACATTGCGCGCCCCGACGGCCTTATCGAGCTCATTGGCGAGCACCACGGCCTTTTGCAGGGACTCATCGAGGCATGCCTAAAATCGCAATACCCTGACGATTTCGCACGCATCATCGAGATTACGTATCGATTCAGCTACGGCTGGCGGCGCATCCACAACCCCGATTCGGGCGAGGACGTGGCCGACGATTTAACGACCACAGAGTTCACCATGGCCATGCTCGCCTGTCGTGGGTGGACCAACGTCGAAATCGCACGCCATATGGGAGTATCGCCGGGCACCGTCAAAAACCGCCTATCCGGCGTATACGCAAAGCTTGGCATCGGCACACGCGCCGAGCTGGTCGCGCATATGTTACGTTAGCGACCGGACTACCAAGCGCATCGAACGCGTTCCGGAACCCGGCGCTTCGCTCGATCAATTTGGACATTTTGACCCTTGAACGGCACTACCGCCACGGGGCGCCTTCTCGCAAAATTGGATTATTTCCACCGATACTTGCGGGATGGGAGCCCAAGATGCTTGATCGCCGTTCGTTACTTGTCGCCGGAGCGTCCTCGTTAGCGAGCATTATGATGCCGCGCGTGCCGGGAAGCGCAAACGCCTTCATATTGCCGTTCGCACCCACCGAAGCCCATGCCGACGAAAAAGACCCCTTCAGGGTGCTCGTTCTCTCGCGCACCATGTTCGGTGTGGTCGTGGTCGACGTCGCCAACAAGAATACGCCCATCAAAGGAGCCCAGGTCACGCTCGCGTCGCGTTATGCCGCGGGCAAGCAGCTCTCCGCCACGACCGACGACGAGGGCACGGCCATCTTTGAGGTCGCCCCTCTTTCGGAAGGCTACGTGGACGAGGCGACGCTTCTCGACGCGTACGACTTTAACGGCGGCATCTCCATTAGCATGGCGGGCTACCGTGATGTCGAGATTCCCCTTGCGCGTATCCAGGGCGGCACCGCTATTACCGCACCCACACGTCCGCTCTCCGATGGCGAGCCGTACTTTCGACAGCTCACGTTCGACGAATGGGACATCCAGTACGCCGATACCACGTTTATGGCAATGCCGAAGGACGACACGGCAAACGACCAACCCGACACGCACGCCTTTACCGTGCAGGCACATCTGCCACAGGGTGGACAGGCAACGCTGCACATCAACAAGGTAATGCCCGCCACGAGTAGCTCACCCGAAACCGTCACGCAGATTGGCCAAGTCAAGGCCAGCGCATCGGGCACGAATAATCTGGCGACGTTCACGCTCGAAGACACGTTCCTCGATGCAGCTTCGGGCCTTCTGGAGGAAGGGTGCAAGCTGCGCTTTATGCTCGACTACCAGGGCAAAACCTACACGCTCTCATCCCCTATGGCCGTTGTCACCGCGCCGGCCGCAAAGGCAGAATCGGGCTCGACCACCATCATTCCCACTACCATGGACCAAGAGATCACTCCGTTTGATTTCCCCGCGGCGTTTCCCGGTATCGGCGGCAATAAGTTCACGTGCTGGATGCCCACATTTCCCATTCTGTTCGATTTCTCGTTTGCCGGATACGTGCTGTTTGGCGGAGGATACAAACCGGTCGGCTACATGAACGATTCGGGCAACCCTGATCCGGAATACTGGAAGAAATCGCCGCGCGAGTCGGGCGCCAAGCAGGCAAACCGCTACCTCGACGAGATGGAGGGGAAGTGGAATCAGTACAAGAGTATGAGTGCCGGTTCGGGCACCGATCCAAGGAACACCAAGCTGCTTCGCCACCATTGCACGCTGCTGTTCACGATGGATATCGCCACACAGCTGTACGGCTCGCTCGCCTACGATTGGGTGGGCAAAACCTGGGGTAACAACAACGACCCCGCATACGGCAATATTAAGGCCCTCTTCCAGGTAAGAACCGACCTCAACTGGACCGAACAGTTCACCTTGGGACCGGTGCCGTTTTTCCTAAACGTCAACCCCTGGGTGCTGGCAAAACTGGCGCTCGCCGTGGGCGCCCACACGCACGGCAGCGGCGCGGCGTTTTTTAAAAACATTTCGCTCGACTATTCAAACACCTCGGGCTCGTTCACCATCCAGATCGGGCTTGCTGTCACCTTTGGAGCCGGCGTTGCAGGCGTCGCTTCGTCTGCCGTGCGCGGCGCTGCATCCCTCACGCTGTTCATTGGGTACGAGAAGGCAGATGGACACCAGCTTCCGCGACTGCGCGTGGGTGCAGACGTCGATGTCGATGTGATACTCCAGTTCGTAATGTTCAAGTGGACCACCAAGGCTTGGTCGGGGTCGTGGCCCACACTCATCGATTCGTGGAATATGTCGGTGAACAATGGCGACCAGTATGCGCTCCAGCGCTCTGAGCTCGCATTGGGTGGAGATACGCCTTACACGCTGGACGCCCGCTTCGGCACGCCCGGCAACATCGAGGCGGGCGGCGTTCCGCAATTTATCGCATCGGCCACCATCGTCACCAACGCCGAGCTACTCGCACGCGCCGAGGTTGCAGCCACCGCGATAAACGTCGCGCCTGTCGTGCGCGATTGGGATCAAGCGGTCACGCGCATTGAGCTCGAGGCAGATGCAGAAAGCGACGACACGGGACAAATCGAGCATTTCGTCCATGCACTGATAGAGGACGACGAAAACGCCGCGCCGATGTATGCGTACACCCATATCGGGCAGGCGACGAACGCTGTTGCGGACCCCAACGCCAATTCTGCTGGTGTATCGGAGGACGAGCGTGGCGGCATCAAGCCCTCGAGCGACAACGTGCTGTTTTCCGGCGTGCTCAGCGAAGCTCACATGAAGCTGGCAATGATCGCCGGCGTAGAATGCCTGTTCCGTATCGCCTCGGTGCGCTACGGCGACAATGGCCGCTCGCGCCTGGTGGTGCACACAAAGGCAAACGGCACGTGGTCTGCCCCCATGCCCGTGGACTTCCCCCTTGGCTTTGGCGAGGGCGACGTGGAGCGCGACGGCATATTCGATTACGACTTCGACGTAGTGGAATATACGGACGGAAGAGAAAACCAGGACGCTTACGTGCTGCTGGTCTCGGGCGAGCGCCCCGACGGCGACAACACCCTTTTCGATACGGCAAGCACAGCCGGCATACTGTCCGTTGTGCGCCTGCGCATAAGCAACGACGGAGTTCGCGTGATATCGCACACGTCGTGGCGCAGCATCTCGCGCGGCCGCCTTCAGGAGGATGGCCACCATTGTCTGCAGTGTCCACGCATCACGGTGGGCAAGACGCTGGTCGACGGGCGCCTGTCGGGCGCTTACCTCCACCGCCGCGGAACCACCGCGGAAAAGGCGATCGGCAGCGAGGCTGAGGTTGCGCTGGAGTGCTTCACCCTGTGGTCGGATGATTTGGGCGACAGCCTCACGTTCCGTCAGGTCCTCCGCTTTCCGCAGGCACCGTCGAGCATCGAGCTCGGCGCGCCCGAGAATATCAACGGCAAAATGGTGGTGCCCGTTGCATACGAAACTGCAAACGGTTGTGGCTGCGCATCGTATGCCGTGATCGGCCAGTCCATCGCGGGTTGGGGCGTTATGCCACCAGATGCCACAGTACCCCACGCGGTGCCGTGGCCACAACATTCGGGCTTTTTGGCAACCGTCAACGAGCAACTGCAGCATATTACTTGGACGCGAGGCGCATCGGCATTTGCAACGCAGCCCGTGGGTGCCGCAGGCTGTGGCCCGGCATCGTTTAGCGCAAGCAACAACGGCCGGTGCGTGATGTACGTAGAGAACACCGATGGCAAGGTGGGGCAAACCTACGACGAAGAAGGCAACCCGATAGCAGTGATGGGCAAGCACTTCCGCATCTTCGCCAGCACCTTGGCAGGCGATCTGTTTACGGAGCCGTTCGTGATGTGCGAGCTGGACCATCCCATCGATCAGATAACGACATTTTTGACGTCGGGAGGCATGCTCTCCGCGCTCGCCACGCACATTGTGAGCGCGGAGAAGGGCGAGGCAGAGCTGCACGGCATCGAAGTGCCCTTGGTGGCGTGTGCCACTCCGACGGGCGCAGTCGCTACCTCGGGCGCGGTGGTGCCCGGAGCAGCAGGCGAATCCTTCATGGTCACGGTGCGAAACGACGGCAACACCTTGCTGACCGCCGGCACAATCGATCTGTACCGAGAGGGCTCCAGCCAGCCGTTCTCCAGCGCATCCATCGGGTTCGGAGCGAACACACGCATGGCATCGATCTACGATCCAGAGCTTGCCGGGGACGCTTCGGCCAACGACATGGCACACGTGAAGTACGCGCTCGAAACGCTGGGCACACCTTTTGCAACGCACCCGCTGGTAGCCGACAGTGGCAACGCCGTGCTGGCACCGGGTTGCACGGCACAGTTCCGCATGAGCTTCGCTATCCCCGAGAGTTGGAGCGACGAAGTGGGCAAACGCGTAACGCTGTATGCGAAGGCGCGTGATCTGGTGGCGCTCGATCCCGTAACGCTCGAGGAAATTCGACCGGGCGCAAACTCGGCGCTGGGTGCCGTACTGCACGAGCTTCATGTGCCCGACGCGGCATGCGAGCGCTCAGAAGTTCAGGTCGGCGTATGCGGCAGCGCGGATACGACAGGACTTCACGACGCCCCGATGACGGCGGACGGCGATGGTAGCTCAAGTGGCGGCGGTACTGACGAGGGCGGCGGCTCCGGCGGAAGGAGCTCCGGCAGTGGCAAGGACCACAGCAATAACAAGCGCTCCGGAAAAGCGGGCGCGCTCGCTGGCACGGGCGATGTCAATGCGCCGCCGCTGTCCGCCGGAAAGCTTTCCCACACTCTGCTTCAAAAGCGGCCGCAGCTCCAGTAGGTCATCCAGTTCAAACAGACGCTTTTGAAATGCCTTCCCGGTGATGCCGTACAGCGCCGCACGGTTTTTCAAGTTGTCCTGCACAGAAAGCTGTCTGTCCAGGACGGAGTTCTGAAACACCACGCCGATATCCTGTTTGATGGCGTTCATGTTTTTCAGCGTATTCCTGCCGTTCACATAGATCTGACCGGCGTCCTGCCGGAGCTGACCGCATATCATGGAGATTGTAGTGCTTTTTCCGGCGCCGTTGACACCTAAGAATGCAAAAAGCTGTCCTGTCTCCACTTGCAGCGATAAGTTGTTTACGGCATGGATTGCGCCGAAACTCTTTTGCAGATTTTGAATCTCAATACATTTTTCCATATCCATCACTGTCCTTTCTGTTCTTCGGAATCTGTTATCTTGATTATACCTTTTTTCTGAACGAATAACAAGCCCTAAAACGCAAGTGGTCGATTTCCGGCGGTAAGATGCAAAAAGAGCCGCACCGCTCCGGTTTCCCGAAGTCGATGCAGCTCTCTTGCCGTGCGTTCCGGATCAATCCAAAAGCGCAGTTACTTTTTATGCCGCTTTGTCAAGATCGCCAGCAGCAGCGAGAATCCGCAGGCTGCAATCAAAATGGTGATATGCAGTGTGCTTTCTCCTGTCTTTGGCGTTCCCGGAATGTTCTGCCGCTGCGGCAGCGGAATTCGTTTCTTGACAGATGTTTGTGCAGAAACATCGGTGGCAGCCGTTGTCGTCGTCTGCGTGCTGTTGTCTGCTGCATGATCTCTGTCTGTGGTAATGGTCGTGGTCGTTGTGGTATCCACGATCACATGATTCTTCCGGGATGTGGTCTGTCGGATGCTGGTAGAAGTATCCGATGTCTCACAAGTGGTATTTTCTGTTGTCGTGGTGTTTGTCGTTGTCTGTGTGCTGTGCTGTGTGGTGTGTGTTGCGCTTGAAACACTGCTGCCTGCCGGCTTTGAACTGGTCGTTTCCGTCGCAGTGACTGTTGTAGAAGTCGTGCGGCTGGTTTCTGTCAAAGTCGCAGAAGATGTGGTGCCGTTCTGACGGGATGTCGTTGTCTGCACCGTGTGTTTCGAGGTCGTTTGTGTGGTCTGGATTGTGGTATGTGTGGTAGTCGTTGTGTTGGTCGGGCCTGCGCTGGAAAGCGTAACCGTTGCCGTTGTCTGCGATGCTGCGGAAGAAGTGGTGCGGTGTGTTGCTGTGGTAGTAGTCGTTGTCGTAGTGATAACAGCAGTCGGTGTGGTCAATGTGGTGCGTGTCGTTCCCTTTGTCTGAGAAGTCTCCGTACCGGTCGCCCTGGTCGTGCTGGTCGTCGTTCTGCGACTTGTGGTATGTGTCGTTGCGGTAGTCGTCTGTGTTCCGGTGTGTGTTGCCGGCGATGCCGTAGCTTTCGCCGTTGTTGTGGTTATCTGTGCTGTGATATGTGTGGTCTGTTTTGATGTTGTGGTATTGCCTGCTGTGTGTGTCGTGGTTACTGTCGTATGTGCTGCCGATGTGGTATGTGTGGTGGTGGTTTCAGCCGTCTGCGTTTCCGTTGTGCCGGCTGTCACACGCATCGTTGTTGTACTGGTTTGTGCTGTACCGCCTGTTGCAGAAGTGGTTTCCGCAGATGCCGCTGTACTGGTCTGTGTCGTAGACTCTGCCGAGCCTGCGGCTGTCTCCGTTGTCGTTGTAACCGTACCGGTGACTGTTGTTGTTGTCGTAGTCTCTTCCGGATCACGATTCAGATATACGTTCAGAGATACCACATCTTCGCCCTTGGCGGTGTTAAACCCATTCAGACAAGTTCCGGACGTGATATCCTTTTCTTCCGGTATTCCCAGAACAATGCAGCCATTCAGTGTGCGGTTATCTGTCTTGATTTCCAAACGACCGGACGATAATTTTTCATTATTCGCCTTGATATATTCCTCAGCGTTATACCCTGCTGGGATGCTGTCGATCCACAGGCGATAGCCTGCCAGATATGTGACGCCGTCTACCGTCACAGACAAAGGCAGATCGTCAAAACGATACGCTCCGTCTGCGTTGGTATAGGCAGTCTGTTTCGCATCGGGCAGCAGTTCCCACTTTCCATTGCGGTAATAATACTGCTGAAGGATGATCTTTACATTGGCAATACCGGACTCGCCGTCGCCGATCTCATGATCCCGGTCTGCATCATCCCAGACAATGCCGGAGATGGACGCACCGGAATCCTTCTGTACAATACCGCCGTCATAGCCGGTGATATTTGCCGCCTTGACAATGTCATAATCCACGCCACGTACCTGATAGCAATACGGTGTGTTTCCGCTGAATGCGCTCGCCAGGATCAAGAAGTTGTCCGGCTCCTGGAGATCCAGCGTGCCTGCGATCAGATCGCTGTCCTTATTGCTGTCTGCCGCCGCATGGTACTTCGTTGCTGCGTAGCCCTCCGGCATTTCGCAAAGCTGCATCTGATAGCCAACCAGATATCTCTGACCGTCCTTTTCTATAAAGGTCGGCAGATTTTCAAAGCGATAGTGACCATTGGATGCGCTTGCAGTCGGCGTTCCGGCTGCAACAGGCGTTGCCGTTGCTACCGGTGTACCCGTTGCCACAAGCACAAAATCCTCATCCAGTTTCCAGGTGGTGTCGTGCGTGTCATAGTAGCTCCGGGTCAGCTTGACCGATGCCGTTGCCACACCCACTTCGTCCGCATCCTGGATGCCGTTGTAGTTGGCATCATTCCAGATGTAGCTGTCAATGGATGCAGTTTCGATGGGCGTTAAGCCGCCGTCATAGTCCGTGTTGCTCTTTGCCTTGACGATGTCATAGGTCTTGTCGCCCACGGTTCTATCGTAATACGTATTGCCGCTGGATGCCTGTGCCAGAATGATTACCTCGTCTGCATTCTCATACAGATTCAGCGTATCAGCGAACAGGTCGCTGTCCTTTGTGATATCATTTCCGACACGGCACTTCGTTACAGCATAGCCCTCCGGCATTTCGTTCAGACTCAGCTGATAGCCTGCCAGATAACGCTTGCCGCCGATTTCCACAAATGTGGGCAGATTGTCGAAACGATAGTGTCCGTCACCGGATACTGTTGCAGTCGGTGTTCCGGTTGCCACTGGTGTACCTGTTGCTACCGGCGTTGCCGTTGCGACTGGTGTACCCGTTGCCACCGGTGTACCGTCTGCCACAAGTGCAAAACTATCGTCCGGTTTCCACTGCTTGTCAGCGTCGTCGTAATACTTCCGGGTCAGCTTGACGGTTGCCGTTGCGATACCCACTTCGTCCGCATCCTGGATGCCGTTGTAATTGGCATCGTTCCAGATGTAGCCGTCAATGGATGCGTTTTCGATCTTCGTCAAACCGCCGTTATGCGATGCGATGGATTTCGACAGATCCGCCGGCGCATATGTTACATCGCCGATGGTGACAGTATGTTCCGTCACGCCTTCTGTTGCCTTAGCTGCCAGAATAATATGTGATTCGTCCTCTGCCATCAGACTGCCGTCCTCAGGATCCAGGAAACTGTTCAGCTGATCCCGATCCGGTTTTGCGTACTGCTTGGTCACCGCATAGGTATCCGGCACAGTTGCCAGATCCAGTTCGATATAGTAACCATAGATGCGGTTCTTGTTGTCCGCAGCGCTGCCGTCAGACAGATCTCCCGGCACATGAACATCCAGACCGTCAAACTGATACAAACCGTTGTCCACGATCTTGGAAACTTCGCCGAATGTATCATCCGGTACCCATTTTCCATTCTCATAGATGTCACGTTTCAGTATCACACGAACCGAAGTCGCCACCGGCACTTCGTCCAAATTGTACAAACCGTCATAGTTCTTGTCGTCCCAGATCGTGCCACGGATAACGCCCTTGTCCTGCTGCTTGAGTCCGGCATCATAATGTCCGGTGTTCTTGCTGCGGGCCAAGTCTACCTGGTACATCGTACCGTTTGCATCCGGCACTTCCCGTACGGATGCACGGTTCTGGTTTCCGTCGGCATCGCTGTACGCATCTGCCGCCGGTACAATGAATTCGTTTGTGCTTGTCAGATATGCGCTGTCCAGTCTGAGGTCGCTGTCCTTGGTGCGGTCAGTTCCCACACGATACTGTGTCGCCAGATAGTTGCCGCGGAGTTTCTCCAGACAGAGCTGATAGCCTGCGGCATAGTCCACATTGCCGATTCTCACCCAGGTGGGCAGGTTCGACAGCGTGTATTTGCCGTCTGCATCTGTGCGAACGGAAGAGGCATCGTTGGTCGGCTGCCACTGGCTGCCGTCGTAGTAATACTGGATTGCCTTGACGGTGACGTTTGCGATTGCCGCCTTGTCCTCTGCGGTATTGGCATCATCATCCGACTTATCCTGGATGCCGTTGTAATCATGGTCGATCCAGATCCGTCCGGAGATATCCCCGGCTGCCAGGCTTGTAAAGCCGGCATCATAACCGAAAACATCTTCCTTTCGGAGAATGTCTCTGCCGTCTACGGCATAATCCGTATTGTCCGTATCCGCAGCCGCACAAGCAAAATAAGTGCCTGCCGTCAGATAACGGCTCTCTGCATCCAGGTCGCTGTCCCTTGCGGGATCATCGCCCTGCTGATACCAGGTAATGGTGTAATTGTCCGGCACTTCGCTTGTCATCTTCAGCTGATAGTAGCAGAGATAGGTTTCGCCGTTCACATTGCAGAACGTGTCTACATTGCTAAACTGATACTCGCCGTCTGTACCGGAAGATGCTTTCCATGTGTTTCCGGTAGACTGATAGCTGCCGTCCGCATCACGGTAATACTGCTCCAGCGTAATTTCTACGCCGGAAATGTTTCCCTCGCCGTTATCCTGCAAGCCGTTGTAATTCGCATCGTCCCAGACACGTCCAACGATCTGCGCCTTTTCGACCTGTTTCAAACCGCCGTTCCAGTTTGCCTGGTCTGCAGCATCCGCAATGTCATAGTCGCTGCCGTCGTAGGTCTTTCGGTATTCTGCATCTGTTTTCGGCTGTGCAGCTGCTGCCAGAATCAAGTATTCATCCGGTGCTGTCAGATAGAGGTTCTCGCTCTGATACGGGTTTTCAAGTCTTTGGAACTTGCTGTCACCGCCTGCCTTGGTAATGCCATAGGTAATCTTGCCGTCAGCGTCCTTCGGCAGTGCGTCCAGTTTCAGCCGATAGCCTGCCAGATAGCGTTTGCCGTCGACCTCCACAAATGTGGGAACATCATCAAACTGGTATTCCCCGTTGCTGTCGGTTTTTACGGTTGCGGTGTAATTCGGCCGTGCGGTCGGTGTCCACGATGTGCCGTCCCAGTAGTACTGTTCCAGCGTCATCGACAAGCCTTCCATGCCGGTTTCACCAGATGTCATATCGCCGTCATAATCCGCATCGTTCCAGATTCGTCCGCTGACGGATGCGTTCTGGAATGCCCGGATACCGCCATGGTACTCGTTTATGCTGTCACGGTTTTCCGTGATGTCATAAAGCGTATCTGTACCCGGAACTGCACGGTAAGTGCGGTCATAGTACTCGTTGTACTGCGGCGTACTTCCGGTATGCTCTCCGGTAAACGACTTTGCCTCTGCTGCAACGATCAGATACTCCTGCTCGCCCATCAAAGTGAGTTCGCCGTTGTCCCAGTGCAGCTTGTTGTCGTTGGCGAATACGGTAACCGCCTTGCCGTCCGGCAGTGCATCCAGATGCAGCTGATACCCAGCCAAATACCGCTTGCCATCGACTTCCGCATAAGTTGGGATGCCGTCAAAGTGATACTGACCGTTGCTGTTTGTCGTCGCCTGTTTCTTAAATTGTGTCTTTTTCCATGTCGTTCCGTCCCAATAATATTGGTACAGTGTCAAGTTGAGATTGCCGCAGCCGCTTTCGGTCAAATCCATCGTGCCGTCATAATTGAGGTCATTCCAGATTCGTCCGTCCATTGCCGCAGTCTGAATCGCTTTCAGTCCGCCGTTGTATACGCCGTCGGAATCCACCGCAGTGACAATATCATAATCGACATTGTTGTACTTCCGTACATAGTAACTGTGGAGTCCCGATTCAATGCTGCCAACGCCATGCGCCGCCTGCTTTGCCAGCAGGATATACTCGTCCGGCTTGTTGAAGTCTACCGTCTTACCTGCATTCGTTTCCTGAGATGCTGCCAGCAGGTCACTGTTGATGCAGTTTCCTGTGGAATCCAGCACCTGGTACTTGGTCACCGCATAGCCATCCGGCACGGCATTCAACCGCAGACGGTAGCCTGCCAGATACATCTTTCCGTCAACCGTCACAAAGGTCGGCTGGTCAGAGAACTGATATTTACCTGTGGCTGCATCTGTCTGAACGGAATCTGTCTTGACAAACTCCCACTTTCCGGCGTTGTCCAGATAATACTGGTCGAGATATACGGTCTGCTGTGTCGGCATTGCCGATTCACCGGTTTCCTGCAAGCCGCTGTAGTCCTTGTCGAACCAGACAGTGCCTTGAATCTTTCCGGTCTCGAACGCTTTCAGACCACCGTTGTAAACGTCGATCACGTCCGCATTCAAAATGGAATCGTATTCCTTGTTTGTGACAGCATCAGTCAAATCATAGGGAGCATTGCCCTGTGACGGCTGTGCCGTCAGGAAGTAGTCCCCGTTGCCCGGTGCAGTCAGATAGTTGGTCACTGCGATCCAGTCGCTGTCTGTTTCTGCGTCACTGGTTGCCTGGCGATACCGTGTCACCGCATAGCCCTCCGGCACATCCGCACGAATGCGGTAATATGCCAGCTGGTCTACGCCGCCGATCACAAAGTGCGTCGGCACCTTGGTAAATTGATATACGCCATCCTTGTCAGTTGTGACTGTTTCGTCTGCACCCATCTTGACAAACTGCTTTGCATCGACATCATAGCGATACTGTTCCAGAGTGACAGAAACGCCGCTCTTGCCCTTTTCGCCATTGTCCAGGATACCGTTGTAGTCCGTATCTTCCCAGATCGTACCCTTT
>OIAG01000849.1_pt1 | contig 12902 bp, 9 predicted proteins | sample 1580701 | NCBI WGS metagenome assembly OIAG01 (sample SAMEA3882551, study PRJEB24775) | human gut metagenome | biome: human-associated habitat; feature: intestine environment; material: feces | place: Netherlands | collected 2009/2010 | reverse complement strand
TAACTGGATTATTTATAAAAATGCATAGATAAAAAAGTTAAAAGCGAAATCCCTGCTATTCGCAGGCATGGCTTGACATCAGCACAGAGCCTATGGTCTACGTCCTGCCGGAAACGGATCGCTTCTGCAATGTGCAGCTTCTGGATGCGTGGACGAACACCGCCGCCGTGCTGGACAAGGCGGGTGCTTATGCCATTGCACTTCCCGGCTGGGAGGGCGAGCTGCCCGACGGTGTGACGCGCGTGGACGTGCCCACCGCAACGATGTGGTCGATCACCCGCACGGTGCTGTCCGGGAACGAGGACCTGCCCAATGTCTATGCTATTCAGGAGCAGATGCAGCTCCTGCCGCTTTCGGCTTATGTACAGGGAGGCGAGTATGCCGCACCGCAGGGAGCTTATAAAGAGGAAAATGACTTTGTTCCCGTGAACAAGGTGCTTTCCATGACGCCAGCAGAGTTTTTCAATACGGCTAACGCTCTGATGCAGGTCAACCCGCCCGCCGATGCGGATAAGGAACTGCTGAAGAAACTCTCCGCCATCAACGTGGGCGCGGGTAAGACCTTCGACGCCGCTCTCCTGGGCGAAGGAGCTGCCGAGCGCTGGACGCAGATGCTTCAGGGGCTTCGCGCCACGCTCGCCGCCGACGGCGCGAAGTATGCGCAGAAACTCGGCCAGTGGGTCTATTACGGCAAGCCCATCGGCGACTTCGGCACGGAGTATACCTACCGCGCGATGGTAGCGCTGGTGGGGCTTGGCGCCAACACCGTGGACGTGGCAATCTATCCCAAGACAGCGGTGGATGAGACCGGCGCAGCGCTGACCGGAGAAAAGAAGTATACACTCCACTTTGAAACCCTTCCTCCCACGCTGGAGGGCGGCTTCTGGTCCGTGACCGCCTACGGAGAGGATGATTTCCTCATTGACAATTCCATCGACCGCTACTGCATCAACGACCGCTCCGACTTCAAGCTGAATGCGGACGGCACATTGGATATTATCCTGTCCAAGGATGCACCGGAAGACACCTCTAACTGGCTGCCTGTTTCCGACGGGGAATTTCATCTGTTCATGCGGATCTATATACCGGATATGACAGCACTGGATAGCTGGCAGCCACCTGTTATCCGCGAACAATAAGGAGATGGAAAAGAATGGCTATGAAACGTATTGCAGCAATGCTTCTTACATTGGTACTATTGCTGTCCTGCGTCGGTTGTGCGCAGGATGGGCGCAAAGAGCCGGGCGCGGAAAAGGCAGACCTGGGTCTGACTGCCGATGTCAAGCCCGCCACAGACTTTACGGCAAAGGCAAATGCCGCCATCTACGATGAACTTGACTTCGATGATAAGCAGGAATATGAATTCGCCACCCGTGGACTGATCGACGCGCCGGAAACACTGGAACTAAAGGACGAGGATGGGAAGATCCTCTGGAGTCAGGAAGCCTATGCGTTCCTGGACGATTACGAAAAAGCGCCTGACAGTGTAAATCCAAGTCTCTGGGAGAACACGAAAAATAACCACGCTTATGGCCTTTTTGAAGTGACGGATGGCATCTATCAGGTCCGCGGCTATGACATGGCAAACCTCACCGTTGTCAAGGGCGATACCGGCTGGATCGTCTTTGATACGCTGATGAGCGTGGAGTGCAGTCAGGCTGCCATGCAGCTGATCGAAAAGAATCTTGGTAAATTCCCGGTCAAGGCCGTCATCATCTCTCATTCCCACGTCGACCATTTTGGCGGCATCGCCGGCGTGATGGCGAAAGAGGATAAGGCAGATGAGACACTTTCTATTGAAGATCAGCTCGCCAGCGGCAAGATCCCCGTGATCACGCCTGTGGGCTTCACGGAGCACTCCGTGAAGGAAAATGTCTACGCCGGTAAGGGTATGGGCCGCCGCAGCAATTATCAGTATGGCATCCTTCTGACCCCCGGCGTGACCGGCAAGCTGGCGCAGGGCATCGGCATGGGACAGTCCACCGGAACGGTCTCGTTCATGACGCCCAGCTATGAAATCACGCAGTCTGGCGAAAAGCTGACGATCGACGGTGTGGAGCTGGAGTTCCAGCTCACGCCGGGTACGGAAGCACCCGCCGAAATGAACACGTGGCTGCCCCAGTACAAGGCGCTGTGGATGGCGGAAAACTGCACCGGCACGCTCCACAATCTCTACACGCTGCGCGGCGCGGAGGTGCGCGACGGCGCGGCATGGGCAAGCTATATCACCGAGGCCATTTCCCTTTACGGCAAGGACGCGGAGGTCACCTTCCAGTCCCACAACTGGCCGCACTGGGGAAACAACGTGGTGAACGACTACATGGTCAACACGGCTGCCGTGTATAAGTTCATCAACGACCAGACTCTGACCTATATCAATCAGGGCTACACCAGCGATGAGATCTCCAACATGATCGAGCTGCCGGAGGCACTCAATAAAATCTGGTACACCCGCCAGTACTACGGGACGGTCGCCCACAACGCCAAGGCGGTCTACCAGAAGTTCATGGGCTGGTATGACAGCAACCCTGTCAACCTGAACCCCCTCATGCCAAGCGACAGCGCAAAAAAATGGGTGGAGTACCTGGGGGATGTTGACAATGTCCTGCAAATGGCAAAGGCGGATTTTGACAAGGGTGAATATCAGTGGGTCGCCGAGGTCACAAATACCATCGTCTTTGCCGACCCGACGAACACCGATGCACGGCTTCTGTGCGCCGATGCACTGGAGCAGCTGGGGTATCAGGCGGAGTCCGGTCCGTGGCGCAACGAATATCTGACCGCCGCGCAGGAGCTGCGCCATGGAAACGCCAATTTCACCGCTTCCACCAAATCTACCGGCGACATGGTCAAGGCCCTCTCCGCGCCCATGCTGTTTGACTATATGGCCATTGTCATGGACAAGCAGGCGCTGGCTGACCGCGACTTCACCATGAACGTGATCCTGCCTGACGTGGGCGAACAGCACATGCTCCGCGTGAAGAATGGTGTGCTGCTGGTCTATGCGGATACATTGTCTGATGATGCGGACGTGTCTATTACCTGCCCGAAGAATGCGCTGTTTGCGATCCTGACTAACAATCAGGAAACGGTTACACAGGTCGTCAAGGTCGAGGGCAGCGCAGAGCTGCTGACGCTGATGATGGAGAATATGAACCAGTTCCCGATCACCGGAGCCAACCCCTTCAACATCATCGAGCCGTAACGGCTTCGCGGGGCGGTCCGTGGGAAGACCGCCCCGCTCGAGAGAAAACAGCGAGATGCTTTCAACGCAAATCAAAAGCTGTCTGTTTCTGTTGGAAACAGACAGCTTTTGCAACCTTACGGTTGCCCTGCACACCCGAATCTGTCAGCCAACAGTAAAAATTAGAATTACTTCCTTATCACTGTTAAGCCAAATTTTCGGGGTTTTTCTGCAACAGAATAGGCACTTTTACGGACTATATATATGACAGAAAAAATGGATATCCCAAATAATTGTCATGAAACCAGGATCCCATGGAGAAAGTAGTGTGAAAAATAAGCTTGATAGCTTATTTTTCGCACGGCTATTTGTTTCTGAGCAAAAACAAATAGCTTTGATTGCAGATGAAAATTTGAGATTCTCATCGTATCTTCGCAACAAGTTGCTCAGAAATGAGGATTTTATGAAAAATGATATGAAGCTTGTGCGGCGGGCAAAACGCGGAGATGTGGATGCATTTGCCGAATTATATGCCGGAATATATAAGGATATGTATCGATTTGCATTGTATACACTCCGAAATACGAGCGATGCGGAAGATGCGGTAAGCGATGCTGTTACGGATGCGTTTGCATCGATCCGGAAACTGCGCAGTGAAGAGGCATTTAAGAGCTGGATATTTCGGATTTTATCCAATAAATGCAAGGATAAACTGCGTGAGTACGCGGGTAAAAATGAGACCGGGATGGAAGATATAGAGGAACTCGCGCTTGATGCCGGATCGGAGATGACAGAATGTATTCAGGTGAGGAAGCTGTTTTTTGAACTGGCGGATGAGGAGCGGCTGATCATCAGTATGCATCAGTTCGCAGGCTATACAAGCCGTGAGATCGCTGCAATATTACATATGAATGAAAATACCGTGCGCTCGAAGGAAAGCCGGGCATTAAAAAAAATGGGTGAGTGGTTACAATAAATTGCTATCAGTAGTTAATGAGGTAGTGAAAAAGGGATTTTTCATTACAGAATGGAGGTGCCTATGTCAGAAAAAGAAATTTTAGATAAAATAGAAAAATCTGCCGCACAGGAAAAAATTCCAGAGAGTATTGAACCGGAGCAGATCAAAAGAAAATTAAAGGAGAACCAGAAAAACAAGGTAAAACGGAGAAGCGGGATCACTTATTACGGGGCTGTAGCAGCGGCGGCACTTGTGCTTGTCATTGGCGCAACAGGAGGAATCCACGCGGTTACCGGGGGCGGCACAGGGCTTATGACGGCGCCGGTGGGTATAGAAAAAGCGGCATCCGGGCAAAAGTCAGATGAAGGATCAGAAGGCAGCAGCGAATTAAAAGATGGAGCGACTGCAGGCGTAGAGAAAAATGCACAAAAAAAAGATGCAGGATCTTTGTATACAGTCGCAAAAAATTATGGAGAGGTCTATGATGCAATTTGCTCTGGCAGTGGTCAGGAAAAGGAAGCAGATGGAATAGCGGTTGCGGAGGGAGATAGTTCTAACTCTGGTGATGCAGCGACATATATTATGGATGACACATCAGATACCGTGGATGCGGCTGTAGACGGAGTGGAAGAAATCGGTGGTACACAGATGATAAAGGGCGCAGGAGCACAGGAGGGACAGACAGCGGCAGATATATCATCAGATACGGCAAAACAGCGGTATTCCGGGACAAATCTGCAGAAAGAAGGCGTGGATGAGAGCGATTTTGTCAAAACAGATGGTTCTTATATTTACACGGTAAGCCACAATGAAATATTGATTACGGATATCCGGAAAAAAGCATTAAAACAGATCGGAAAAATACAGATTTCTGAAACTTCATCCGACCGTGTGCTTGAGATGTATGTGGATGGTGATATTTTAAGCGTGATCGTGGAAAGTGAAGATTCCGGACTGGAAATGCAGGCAGATGATACAGAAAATTATACGGAAGACTGCTTTTATTATTTTAGTGAGGGAACACAGACACAAGTTCTTACCTATGATATCAGTGATCCGGAAAAGCCTGTAAAAACCGGGTGTGTGACGCAGGATGGAAGGTATCAGACATCAAGAAAAACAGGGGACATGATTTATCTTTTTACGAACAAAAGGGTAAGCCTGCCGGAACAGACAAAAGAAGAAGCAGTCACGGATGAGAATGCAGGGGGATGGATCCCATTGGTAAATGATACGGCAGTGGCGGCAGAAGATATTTATATCGGAGATGGTGGGAGTAACAGTCTGCTGGTATCCTCTGTGGATGTGAAAAAACCGGATCAGATTGTGGATAACACCATGATTTTGAGCCAGTATGTGGATATTTATGTGAGTGAAAGTGCCTTTTATCTGTACCAGAGAAAAGGATATTGGGATGATGTAGTAACACAGATCGCAAAGTTTGATCTTTCTGATGGAAAAATGAACGCCGTTGGAGCAGTTTCTGCGAATGGAAGAGTTACAGATACATTTGCGGTCAATGAATGCGAGGGAAAATTAAGAGTGTTAACGTCCGGTCAGAATGCGGTGAGTGGAGAAGCAGAAAATAATCTGTATCTGTTTGATGAAAATCTGAATCTTACCGGAAAAATTGAAGGTCTTGCGCAGGGAGAAGAAATCTATGCGGCGCGTTATCTGGGGAATATGGCTTATTTTGTTACTTATCGCAATACAGATCCGCTCTTTGCAGTGGATTTGTCGGATGACAAAAATCCCAAGGTACTCGGTGAATTACAGATCAGTGGATTTTCAGAGTATCTGCATTTCTGGGGAGAAGATAAACTGGTCGGGATCGGATATGAGACGGATGAAAAAACAGGGGAACATACAGGTATCAAGATTACAATGTTTGACATTTCAGATTCTTCCAGTTTAAAAGAGATGAACAGTCTCGTATTAAAAGATTATAATTACAGTGAGGCACTCTATAATTATAAATGTGTGCTTGCAGATGCGGAGGAAAATCTGCTTGGATTTGCACTGCAGTCCTATGGGGATGAGGAGAGTGCCGCATATCTTTTACTTTCATGGAATGGAGAAAAATTTGAAACTCTGCTGTCGCAGAATCTGACCGATCAGGCCGGAAAGCAGGATGCATCAAAAGGTGCAGACACTTCTGCGTACCGGGGAATCTATGTTGGAGATATGTTTTATATTGTCAGTACAGAAACAATCACGTCTTATGACAGAACACAGGAATATTGTGTGAAAAAAAGCATAAGTTTTAAGTAGGAAGATGAAAAAATTTAAAATCTGTCTTGACGCAGAGGAACTGTTTTGTTAAAATCGTTACAGAACTTCTGCGACAGGCAGATGAATATGGCGCGGTAGCCAAGCGGTAAGGCTCCGGTCTGCAACACCGTCATCACCGGTTCGAATCCGGTCCGTGCCTTTCAAAACCTCGAAAATATTTATTTTCGAGGTTTTTGTTTTATACATATCAAATGAACGATGAGCAAATATCTGGTTGTTGATAAAGATATGTGCAAGTTGGAAATGTAGTGGATACAGATGGAGAAAAAAATGCTGACTGAAGTTTTTTATTTACACGAAAAAGGATCTCTTGCGGATGCAAGACTTTGTACCTATATACTCGATGATTCTGATTCGATTGCGATTGAGAAACGTCCGATGATGCTCATCTGTCCGGGAGGCGGTTACGAGCACACGTCTGACCGGGAAGCAGAGCCGCTCGCCATGCATTTTCTGAGTATTGGCTATCATGTGGCAGTGCTGCGCTATTCGGTGGCACCGGCAGTTTATCCGACGGCTCTGTTAGAGGCAGCGGCGTCCATGAAGCTGATTCATGAACATGCGAAGGAGTGGTATGTGGACACAGATAAGATCGTGGTGCAGGGATCTTCTGCAGGCGGACACCTTGCAGCATGCCTTGCGATGTTCTGGCATACAAAGTGGCTGGCAGAGATGGCGGGTGTAACAAACGATATATTAAAACCTGCAGCAATGCTTTTAAATTACCCGGTTATTACTTCCGGAGAATATGCACACCGGGGATCTTTTAAACAGCTTCTTGGCGGAAATGAGACGGAGGAACTGTTAGAATTGCTTTCACTGGAAAAACAGGTCACAGAGCACACACCGCCGGCATTTATCTGGCATACCTATACAGACCAGTCGGTTCCGGTGCAGAACTCGCTGCTTTTGATCGGTGCAATGAAAAAATATGAGATCCCGGTTGAGTTCCATATGTATCCGGTAGGAAAACACGGCCTCAGCACCTGCAGCAGACTTACTGCCATGCGGGATGGTACGGGGATCCAGAAGGAGTGCGGGAGCTGGCTTCCTTTGGCAAAGAGGTGGCTGATCGCACTCCGGGATGAGTAAAAAATTATTTTACAACAATCTTTACAAATTTCTTTTTACCACGTTTTACGACAAGTCCGTCAGCACCGAAAGCGTCAGCTCCGTAAGTGGTCTGGATGTCTGTTACTTTTTCGTCAGCAACGGAGACACCGCCCTGCTGTACGGCACGTCTTGCGTCGGAGCGGGATGGAGCAAGCTCAGCTTTTACTAAGAGAGCAAGGATATCTAAATCGCCGTCTGCAAAGTCAGCAGCAGTCAGCTCTAAGGTCGGCATGTGGGCAGAGTCGCCACCGCCTGCGAATAAAGCGTGGGATGCTTCTTTTGCTTTGTTTGCTTCTTCCTCGCCGTGAACCAGTTTGGTCAGCTCGAAAGCAAGAATCTCTTTTGCCTGGTTTAACTGTGCGCCTTCCCAGCTTTCCATTGCGTCGATCTCCTCTAATGGAAGGAAAGTCAGCATACGGATGCATTTTAATACGTCCGCATCAGAGACGTTTCTCCAGTACTGGAAGAAGTCGAATGGGGAAGTCTTGTTCGGATCAAGCCATACAGCGCCGGACTGTGTTTTACCCATTTTTTTGCCTTCGGAATTTAAAAGAAGGTTGATGGTCATCGCGTAAGCGTCTTTTCCGAGTTTTCTACGGATCAGCTCGGTACCGCCTAACATGTTGCTCCACTGGTCATCACCGCCGAACTCCATGTTACAGCCGTATTTCTGGTATAAGGTGTAGAAGTCGTAACTCTGCATGATCATGTAGTTAAACTCTAAGAAACTTAACCCTTTTTCCATACGCTGTTTGTAGCATTCTGCGGTCAGCATACGGTTAACGGAGAAATGAGCGCCGACTTCACGCAGTACGTCAATGTAATTTAAGTCCATCAGCCAGTCTGCGTTGTTTACCATAAGTGCTTTTCCATCGGAAAAATCGATGAAACGGCTCATCTGTTTCTTGAAGCAGTCACAGTTGTGCTGGATCGTCTCCGGTGTCATCATCTGGCGCATGTCGGTACGGCCGGATGGATCCCCGATCATGGCAGTTCCGCCGCCGATTAAGGCGATTGGTTTGTTGCCTGCCATCTGGAGACGTTTCATTAAGCATAGTGCCATGAAGTGTCCTACATGAAGGCTGTCTGCGGTCGGGTCAAAACCAATGTAAAAAGTAGCTTTTCCGTTGTTGATCAGATCTTTGATCTCTGCTTCGTCAGTTACCTGAGCGATCAGGCCTCTGGCAACTAATTCATCGTATAATGTCATAATTATAAATCCTCCTGAAAATAAAATTGCATTAAAAAATCCCCGTCCCAAAAAGGACGAGGAAAAAACTCGTGTTACCACCTTTGTTCGCAGGCAATTCACATTGTCTGCCTCATCGAGTGTCCGACAACACTCAGGCGCTTGTAACGTGCGCCGCTACGTCACAGCCTACTATCGCATCCTTAGAAATACGAATTTGGTGTGAAGCTCGGGGATGTATTCGAAATAAGTTTTCCGTGCACCTCTCATCGACCGGTTGCTTTCTGTCCGTTCCGCTTATTTTTACTTCTTCCCGTCAAAGCTGTTGTTCTGCTTCAATTAACGCCATTATAGACGCGGTGCGTCGGATTTGTCAAGAAAATATTTTTTTAAAGACTGCGACCTTTTATCTTTTTTATGCGTCTAATCTATGTAAAGGTTCAGTGGTCAGAATGTTGCCACGGAATCATGCAAAGAGCATGAAAAAATTGTATACTCAGAGGTAAAAAACGACATGGGATATGCAATGACATGCCTTCTATGAGCTCAGAAGAAACAACAGAATATACAGGATATTTAAGCCGGCGGAAAGGAAAGTTATGAAAAAAGAAGAATTGGGAGAGCTGATCATCGCATCCGAGGATATGATGTATCATGTGGCAAAAACGCTTCTGTACCGTGATGCGGACTGCGCAGATGCGATCCAGGAAACGATCGTGAAAGCATTTTCCAAATTGCATACATTAAAATCGGATGTCTATGCGAAGACATGGCTGACAAGGATTCTCATCAATGAATGTTATACCGTGATGAGGAAAGAGAAGAAAGTGGTGTCGCTTGAGGATTATCAGATGGAGGAGCGTGCGGCAGAGACAAAAGATTATTCGGAATTATATGAGGCGATCAGCCGTCTGTCAGAGGATGCGAGGCTTTCTGTCACACTGTATTACATGGAGGGGTACAGTGTGCGGGAGATAGCGGGGATCTTAGGTGTGACAGAGAGCGCCATAAAGAACCGTCTGTCGCGTGCGAGGGCGAAACTGAAAAACGAATTGGAACAGGAAAACAGTTACGGAATGGAGAGTTGAGTATGAATATTGAAAATATGGAACAGGAATTTCCGAAAATGCCACAGAGCATGCGGGATATGATAGAAAAAGAAGTGGAAAAACAGGTAAAAGTGACACCGCAGAGAGGTTATTTTTCCCTGAAAAAAGCGGTAGTGGCGTCACTGGCGGCAACGTTTGTACTTGGAACGACGATTTTTGCGGGTACAAAATTATATCGCATGAGCAGCAGTCCGCAGGGTAATTACGGTATGACGACTAAAATTGAAAAAACGGATGCGACAGAAAATACAGAAAAAATAGATCCGGCACCGCAGCTTGCAATGAAATTATCTTATCTGCCGGATGGAATGACAGAGACGGAAGAAGGAAAATACAGCTATGAACAGACACCGGGGCAGGGAGGTATCTCGATTGTATTTTATCAGATGGATACCGGTGATGAGGCATTTTGGATGCAGGATCATTATGTGACGGAAAGTGAAAATATACAGGTTGGAAACCACGATGGTGTCTATGAAAAAATGCAGAATATTGTGGGTGATGACTCTGCATTTGACCAGATGATCTATGTAACTTATCCGGAATATCATTATGTCATGCAGATGTATGTCGGTCATGATGTGACAAAAGATGAGGCCTGCAAGGTTGCAGAGGGCATTATTTTAGCACCGTCGGAGGAACTTGCGGATGGCACGGTGATAAGTCCATATAACTGGAGCGATTATGAGGATGCTATGGCGGAGAATAGCGGTGAGGATGAGGCGTTAAAGACGACAGCCACTGCGGAGGAGATGAAAAATCTGCATAAGATCGGCGAGGAATTTGCTGTGACGGGAGAAGCTGATGGAGAATCACAGAATCTGCGGATCAAAGTGACAGATGTGAAAGTGACGGATGATGTCGCAATCCTTGATCCGGTTTTTATGGATCGTGATATGCTGGACGTGGATGAAAATGGAAAACTTCTTCCGGATACGATTTCTTACATCAAAGCCGGAGACGGCATCAATACGCTCGATGAGGTCATAAGCAGCAGGGAGGTACCACGGAAACTGGTATACGTTACATTAGAGTATACCAATGCCGGGGAAACAGAATTGACGGATGTTTTATTCTTTAGTTCGGTCATGAAGATAAGGGAAGAAAACGAAGTTTACGAGATCTGCGGCGGGGAACAGCCAAAAGAGGGGGATGCATGGGATACAGTCCAGGCGGACAGCAGCAGTTTAGAGTATGGTGAAGAGATGGCATATTACGATGTGACCGGCGGAGAGCGGGGAAACAATTATTTTGACAGCATCAAAGCCGGGGAGACAAAGATATTGCATGTGGGATTTGTTGTGGATGAAGATGCACTCCCGTATCTTTATCTGAATACCGGTACTTCCGGCAGCACATATATGTTTACGGAGGAGGATTTAGAGCAGGGACTGGTGGATATCCGGCAGTAGAAAGTAGATAGGGAAAAAGGAAAGTGCACCCGGAAATCGGATTGTAGGAACGGTTTTCGGGTGTCTTTTTTGTGTAATGATTGAAAGCCAGTAAAATGCATGATAATATAAAACAATCAGAAAGAATGGTTATGCTAGAAAGGATCAGCCAGTAAAAAGAAAATTTACAGTGTGAACCGTAACAATTTGCAGGCTGGCAGTGTGGAAAATGGATAAAAAGGTAGTATTTCTTGATGTAGACGGAACAATGGTCAACGAAAAAGGCGAGATCCCGGAGTCCGCACAGTACGCAGTCCGTACGGCGCAGGCAAACGGCCACCGGATGGTGGTATGCAGCGGACGCAGCCGTTTTCAGATCTATGATGCACTGTTGGAACTTGGATTTTCCGGGATCGTCGGTGGAGCCGGAGCCTTTGTGGAGGACGAGGGAAAAGAGTTTTATCATGCATATATTGATGAGGAACACAGAAAAAGCAGTTTTGATTATTTAGAGAGCAATGGATTTTTATTCTGTTACCAGGCGGATGACGGTGTGGTGTTGAACCAGAGAAGCTGCGACGGCATGTTAAAGGTTTACCGGGATGCCGGAATGAGTAAAGAGCGCTTAGACCGCCTGATCGGACGGATGCACCTGACCGAGCAGCCATGGAAAAACGAAAAAAATGAGAAGATCATTTATTACGGCGCACCGTTTCCGGTCGCAAAGGTTCATGCGGACATGGAACCATATTTTGATGCAGTGGCGATCAGTCTGGACGGAATGGGTGATTTTGCGGGCGAGATCGGGATCAATGGCATTAACAAGGCGACAGGCATGGAGCGGTATCTGAACCATGTCGGCATTTCACGGGAAAACTGTATTGCGATCGGTGACGGACCGAACGATCTTCAGATGATGGAGTACGCCGGGATCAGCGTAGCGATGGGAAATGCGCGGGATGAGGTAAAGCGGCTGGCAGACATGGTGACAGACCATATTGATGAGGATGGAATTTTGCATGCGTTTGAGCGCCTTGGACTGATAAACGATTGTATTTGATGGAAAATGATGATACCATGAAATGGTGCAGGAAAAACCACGAATGGGATCGTGATGAGAGATCGGAGGAGCCCTATGGATAAAAAATCAGTTCGGGCAGTTGCAGTCACTATTTTTTCCGGGGTATTATTTTTGGAGAGCATGTTTGCAGGCGGAGTCGCAAGCGAGGAGACAGGAAAAGTCTTAGAAGGCATGCGGGGACTGCGCAGAGTGAATAATGTGCATTATCTGGTAACGAACAGTTATTCCGGGAGCCAGGACATTGTGCAGCAGACGCAGGAGATCTGGGCTGACCTGTTAGATGAAACCTGGGCAGCGGAGTATAAGAATACGGATGCCGATGGTGCCATGACGTTTTTAAAGGAATTTTGTGATGGGGTTACGGTCAATTCTTACCAGGCAGGAGTCTGGAGCCAATGGAATGGCTACAGTACGACGACGGACATTCCAAATTATCAGGCACTTACGAATCCTGGCTACCGTGAGGAGGACGTTGTTTCTGCGGAATGTGTAGACTTAGATGACGGGGCGACGCAGATCATTTTTTCATTATCAGGGCAGCAGTTGAAAGAAAAAAGAGATCAGGCGCTTGATCTTATAGAACCG
>OIAG01000822.1_pt1 | contig 13161 bp, 7 predicted proteins | sample 1580701 | NCBI WGS metagenome assembly OIAG01 (sample SAMEA3882551, study PRJEB24775) | human gut metagenome | biome: human-associated habitat; feature: intestine environment; material: feces | place: Netherlands | collected 2009/2010 | reverse complement strand
CCCGTTCGTCACCTCTTCCAACCCGACCGCCGGCGGCGCCTGCACCGGCACCGGCGTGGGCCCCACCAGGATCACCCGCGTAGTCGGCGTCTCCAAGGCCTACGTCACTCGCGTGGGCGAAGGCCCATTCCCCACCGAACTGCTGGACGAGTCCGGCGAATGGCTGCGTCAGCAGGGCCACGAATTCGGCGTGACCACCGGCCGCCCGCGTCGCTGTGGCTGGTTCGATGCAGTCGTCAACCGGTACGCCTCCCAGGTCAACGGCCTGACCGACATCGTGCTCACCAAGCTCGACGTGCTTTCGGCCTTCGATACCATCAAGGTGTGCGTTGCCTACGACGTCGACGGCGAGCGTTACACGAGTGTGCCCGAGCATCAGGTGCGCTTTGAGCATGCCAAGCCCATCTACGAGGAGCTCCCTGGCTGGAAGTGCGACATCACCGGTTGCCGCAGCTTTGACGAGCTTCCGCAGGAGGCTCAGGACTACGTGGCGTTTATCGAGGATCTGGCACACACCCGCGTGACGTTCATTGGCGTTGGCGCTGGTCGCGAGCAGATCATCAACCGATTCTGGAAGTAATCGGGACTATTTGGTTATTGCGATATACCCCTTTGCAGCCCAAGCGGGCGGCCGAGGGGTATATTTGCTTGCAAAGGGCTCGCGCGGAGCGAGCCGTTAATCCATAGAGGAGGCACCCTTGAAGGCGGACACTCAAACCATCGACATCCTGTTGTTGGGCAGCGGCGGCCGTGAGCATGCTTTGGCAGCTAAGCTCGCGGCATCACCGCGCGCCGGCAAGCTCTACATCGCGCCGGGCAACGGCGGCACCGCGAGCTGTGGCGAGAACGTTGTTCTCGACGACTGCGATCCTGCGGCCGTGGCGGCGTTTGCTCAGAGCCACGGATGCGGACTCGTGGTAATTGGCCCCGAGGCTCCGCTCGTGGCGGGCGTGGCCGACGCCGTGCGCGCGGCGGGTATTCCCTGCTTTGGCCCGGGTGCCGAGGGCGCCCAGATGGAGGGCTCTAAGCTTTTCTCCAAGCAGCTCATGGAGCGTGCGGGCATTCCGACGGCAGCCTACGGTTCGTTTACCGACGAGGCTTCGGCTCTCGCCTACGTGCGCGAGCAGGGCGCCCCACTGGTCGTGAAGGCAGACGGCCTGGCCGCAGGCAAGGGCGTTATCGTGGCGACTGAGCTCGAGCAGGCCGAAGAGGCCGTGCGCGAGTGTTTTGGCGGCACCTTTGGCGATGCCGGCAACACCGTGGTTATCGAGGAGATGCTGACCGGCCCCGAGTGCTCGCTGCTGGCCTTTACCGACGGCAAGACCGTGCGCCCCATGGCCACCTCGCAGGACCACAAGCGCGCGCTCGAGGGCGACAAGGGCCCCAACACCGGCGGCATGGGTGTCTACAGCCCGGTGCCCATCGTGACCGACGAGGAGCACGCCACGATGGTGAAGGTCATGGAGCAGACCGTGGCCGAGCTCGCTGCCGAGGGTATCGACTACCGCGGCTGCCTGTACGGCGGCTTTATGCTCACGCCTGCCGGCCCCAAGGTGCTGGAGTTCAATGCCCGCTTTGGCGACCCCGAGACGCAGGTCGTGCTGCCGCGCCTTAAGAACGACCTGGTCGAGGTCATGCTGGCTTGTGCCAACTGCGAGCTCGACCAGATTGAGCTCGACTGGCGTGACGAGTGGGCCGTGGCCGTTGTCCTGACGAGCGCGGGCTATCCCGGCAGCTACGAGAAGGGCAAAGTCATCACCGGCATCGCCGACGCCGAGGCCATGGAGAACGTGACCGTGTACCATGCCGGCACCGCCGTGGTGGACGGTCAGCTCGTGACCAATGGTGGTCGCGTGCTTGCCGTGACCGCTCTGGGCGACACGTTCGAGAACGCTCGCAACCTTGCTTACGAGGCCTGCGAGAAGATTGATTTTGAGGGCAAGACCCTGCGTCACGACATCGGCCTGCGCGCGCTGCGCGGCCGCGACGCTTGGGATGCCTAAAATCTGAGAGGAATGAGACGGATGGACGAGAAGAACGAAGAGCTCGTGGACGCGCAGATCGTCGAAGAGGACAGCCGCATGTATGGGCACGCCGAGGGCGAGCCTGGTGGCGAGGTCGCTGACGAGCCGGCGCTGGTGCTGGGCGATGACGACCCACACGATGCCGAGCTGCACGAGAAGATTCTTTCGGAGGAGTGCGCCTGGAAGGGCAAGATCCTCGACGTCCACCGTCTTGAGGTTGAGCTGCCCAACGGTCACCGCAGCGCCCGCGATATCGTTCGCCATCCGGGTGCGGCGGCCGTTGTGGCACTGACCGAGAGCGGCAAGATCGTGCTGGTGCGTCAGTACCGCACCGCCATCGACCGCGTGACGGTCGAGATTCCCGCCGGCAAGCCCGATCCAGGCGAGGACCCGCTCGATTGCGCCAAGCGCGAACTGCATGAGGAGACCGGCTTTAGGGCTGGTCGTATTCGCTTTTTGACGTCGATTGTCACGTCCTGCGGTTTTTGCGATGAGATTATCCACATCTACTTGGCTACCAAGCTCGAGTTCGATGCGCCCAACCCCGATGATGACGAGTTTGTCAACGTGGACCTGGTGCCGCTGCACGAGCTGATCGACGCCGTGCTCGACGGCAAGATCGAAGATGCCAAGACCGTCGTGGGCGCCTTGGCCTGCGATAGCATCGCGCATAGGTTGGGCGGAGCCGAACTCTAGGTTACGCGGTTTTACCAAACCGCGTAACGAGTCGACGCTGCAAACGCCCCTAAGCGGCAATCTGCCTTTCAATCGTCGCTCGCGTACCGAAGTACGCGTCGCTCCTCTTTCAAGGCACCTTGCTCGCTTAGGGACGTTTTCGCTGACGTTGCCAGAACATCGGCGTTATGCTTGTTGGGCTGCTTTTCTTTCAACTCGAACGGTTCAACCAGATTTCTCACCCTATTTATTTCTCCTCGAGGACTGCATGTTTAAGCGTTTTCTTTCTTATTACAAGCCCCAGATGGGGCTTTTTGTTGCCGATACTGTTTGCGCCCTGGTGCTTGCCGCCATTGACCTGGCGTTTCCTATCATTCTGCGCAATCTGACCGGCGGGCTCTTTACCCAGGGTCAGGCTGCTATTATGCAGGCGCTCGGTATGATTGCGGTTGGCCTGGTACTGATGTACGCCGTCCGCTGCGCCTGCCGCTACTTTGTGAGCTATTGGGGCCACGTGATGGGCGCGCGCATGGAGTCCAAGATGCGCGAGGACCTGTTCGATCAGTACGAGCGCTTTAGCTTTGCGTACTTCGATCGCAACAGCTCGGGTGACATGATGAGCCGCGTGGTCAACGACCTGTTCGATATCTGCGAGGCGGCACACCACGTGCCCGAGTGGATCATCATCTGCGGTATCGAGATTATCGGCTCGTTTGTGATCCTCTTTACCATCGCTCCGGTGCTGGCGCTTGCTATGGTCGTGGTGACGGCGGTGTTTGCGGTCATCATGTTTTGGCAGAACATGCGCATGCGCGAGGTCTTTAGCGACAACCGCAAAAAGATCAGCGGTATTAATGCCCAGCTGCAGGATTCGCTGGCAGGCATGCGCGTGGTCAAGAGCTTTGCCAACGAGGAGACCGAGCGCTCCAAGTTCCGCGCCTCTAACGACCGCTATCTTTCGTCCAAGGAGAACATGTATCACGCCATGGGCGTCTATACCGCGACGTATGGCCTGCTCTCGGGCGTGCTGTACGTGATTGTGGTGCTGCTGGGTGGTTGGCTCGTTGCCCAGGGTCAGCTGCAGGCGGTCGATATGGCGACCTTTGCACTCTATATTTCGCTGTTCTGCACCCCGCTCGAGACGCTTGTGAACTCGGCTGAGACGTATCAGAAGGCCATCGCCGGCTTTAAGCGTATGGACGAGGTGCTTTCGACCGCTCCGGATATCCAGGATAAGCCGGGTGCCACGGACCTGCAGGTGACGGCTGGCGCGGTTGAATATCGCGACGTGTGCTTTAGCTACGAGGACGTTGAGCTCGGCGCAGGCGAGGGGGCTCGTCCCGTGATCGACCATATGAATCTGTCCATCAAGCCCGGGCAGACCATCGCCCTGGTTGGCCCCTCGGGCGGCGGCAAGTCCACAACGTGTTCGCTGCTGCCGCGCTATTATGACGTGGCTGCCGGATCCATTAGCATCGACGGTCAGGACGTGCGCGATGTAACACAGCAGAGCCTTCGCCGCGCCATTGGCCTGGTGCAGCAGGATGTCTATCTGTTTGACGGTACGATTGGCGAGAACATCGCCTACGGCAAGCCGGGCGCCACGGCAGAAGAGGTCGCCGAGGCCGCCCACCGCGCCAATATCGATGCCTTCATTGAGTCGCTGCCGCAAGGCTATGACACGATTGTGGGCGAGCGCGGCAGCCGTCTTTCGGGTGGCCAGAAGCAGCGCGTCGCCATTGCGCGCGTGTTTCTCAAGAACCCCAAGATTCTGATCCTGGACGAGGCGACGAGCGCCTTGGATAACGAGAGCGAGGAGGCGGTGCAGGAGTCGCTCGAGCGCCTGGCGCGCGGCCGCACCACGATCATCATCGCCCACCGTCTCTCGACCATTAAGCATGCCGACGAGATTGCGACCGTCGAGCATGGTCGCGTTGTGGAACGTGGTACGCACGAGCAGCTTCTCGCCCGTGGCGGCACCTATGCCCGTTACTATCGAATGCAGTTCGAAGGTGCGCGTGCGCACGAGCTCGACTGATTGATATGACAGGAAGTTTATGGCTGACAAGAACCCTTTGACTCCGGAAGAAGTGACGGAGTTATTCTCCGAAATCGATGCATCCGGCGTCTTGGATCCGACGCTTGCCAAAAAGCGTACCGAGCGCATGCGTGAGAAGGAGGCTGCGGCCAAGCGCGGTGACAAAGCGGCGCTAGCGCAGCTGCGCAGCGAGGACCGTGCGAGCCAGGCAAAACATATCGACCCGCTGTCCGAGGACGATCCTTCGGGCTCGCAGGTGAGCCATACCATTACAAAGACCGCGATGGCCGTGGTCATCGGTATTTTGGTGCTGATCGTGGGCATGCAGATCGGCTACGGCGTGATGCGTCGTCTGAACACCGCGAACCTCTCCGAGAGCGTTTCGGTCGATACCGTTTCGACGGCGCTGAAGGGCGGCCTTGAGTGGGGCAACGGCTTTACGCAGTTCCCACTCGACTTTAGCGTCGACGAGGCAGACGAGCGCACGGGTACGGTAGAGGTGACGGTGTTGGACACGTCGTCTGCCAACGAGCTCGAGCTGCTGTCCAACGGGCAGATTCAGGCTGCGGCGCTTGCGACCAACGCGCTGCTCAACGATAAGATTGACCGCGTGGTGTACAACGTGCACGCCTATATCGATGAGGACAGCAAGATCCAGCACGACTCTTTCTTTGGCATGTTTCCCGCACGGGGCCATCAGAGCGCCATTTTGACGTTTGTGTGGACCAAGAGCTCGTCAAATGCCACGAGCATCGACTGGAAGATGCGTATCGTGAGCATGGACGACACGATTGCCGAGCGCATCCAAAAGCAGGTGAACTCGGTGTCGTCACTGATTGAGGACCCGGCGGTAAGCCAGACCAAGATTGACGAGGAAAAGGCCGAGCGCGACTTGGAACATCGCCTGCACGGTCGCGAGATCTTCCGCGGTGGCAAGCCCGACCGCACACCGTCCGATCTGCTTGAGCAGGATAAATAAGACGCCATCATCCCGCGTGAGCCAAGCGCCGCGCGGGATGATTTTTCTGGGACGGGGATTTAAAAATCATTCTGAGAACGGGGCTTTGTCGCCAACTGCTTACATGACAGAATGATTTTTAAATCCCCGTCCCAGAAAAATCATTATGCATAGAAAGTCATAATTATCATTTCGTAAACATTTCGATGAAATTAACGCCATGAGGCATGCTTGCGGTTACAATACCGCGAGGCCTAACTACACACCTTTAAGCCGGTCCTGTGAGACCGGGAAGGAGAATTATGGCGAACAACCATACCGCGGGCGCTGCCGCCCGCACCTTCGCGCCCAGCGAGCTTTGCCAGCGTATGCTGGCCAAAACCAGCAAGGGCACCTGCGGTCCCTGCATCCTGTACCTTGAGGATGGGACCATTTTTTATGGACGCGCATGCGGCGCCGAGGGTACTGCGACCGGCGAGGTCTGCTTCAACACCTCGCTTGAGGGCTACTTTGAGGTCATGACCGACCCGAGCTATGCCGGCCAAATCGTAACCATGACCTATCCGCAGATCGGCAACTACGGTATCGACGAGACCGACGTCCAGTCGGCCTTCCCCGGCGACGCCGCACGCCCCGCGAGTGCTCCCGCCATGCGCGGCATGATCGTCCGCGACATGTGCGCTACGCCTTCCAACTGGCGCTCGGCCGTCAGCGTGCCGGAATACCTGCGTGCCCACGGCATCGTCGCTATCGAGGGCGTCGACACCCGCGCTCTTGTGCGCCACCTGCGCGACAACGGCTCCAAGATGGGTATTATCTCGACCGAGGTCTTTGACGCCGACGAGCTTGCCGAGCGTCTGGCCGCAGCGCCGACGCTGGTGGGTGAGAACCTGGTCAAGACCGTGAGCTGCCCCGCACCTCACGAGTTTGCAGCTGCCGACCTGCCCGCTACGCATGACTTTGCGCTCGCTGCCGCCGCTCCTGCCTGTCACAAGGTGGTCGCTTACGACTGCGGCGTGAAGCGCGGCATTCTGGAGGGCTTGGTCCGCGCCGGCTGCGATCTCACCGTCGTGCCGTGGGATACGCCCGCGAGTCAGGTCCTCGATATGAATCCCGACGGCGTCTTTTTGTCCAACGGCCCCGGCGACCCCGACGCCGTGGTGGAGACCTACGAGCAGGTGCAGCAGCTGATCGGCAAGGTGCCGGTCTTTGGCATTTGCCTGGGCCATCAGATGATCAGCCTGGCCTGCGGCGCCCAGATGGAAAAGCTTAAGTTCGGTCACCGCGGCGGTAACCAGCCGGTTATGAACCTGGTGAGCCGTCGCGTGGAGATTACCGCGCAAAACCATGGCTTTGGTCTGCTGTTCCCCAGCTTGGGCAAGCTTGTCCCCGAGCTTTCCGGCGGCGAGACCGAGCATGTGGCCGATGGCGATCTGCGCGCCTGGGTGCGTCGCGGCATCGCGCCGGTCGTGATGAACGAGCGCTTCGGCCGCATTCGCCTGACGCACGTGAACCTCAATGACGGTACCGCCGAGGGCATCCAGCTGCTCGACGCCCCGTGCTTCTCGGTTCAGTATCATCCCGAGGCCTCGCCCGGCCCCACCGATGCCCACTATCTCTTTACCGCCTTTACGCGACTCATGGACGGCGAGGAGAACTACCTGGACATCGACACCGCGAAGGACCGCCTTGCCGGCTGGAACTTTGCTGAGTCCGAGACCGCTGAGACCGAGGAGAACTAACATGCCTAAACGTACTGACATCAAGCGCATCCTCGTCATTGGTTCGGGCCCCATCGTTATTGGCCAGGCCTGCGAGTTCGACTACTCCGGCGCCCAGGCCTGCAAAGTGCTCAAGGAGGATGGCTTTGAGGTCATCCTGGTCAACTCCAACCCGGCGACCATCATGACCGACCCGGGTTTGGCCGACCGCACCTACGTCGAGCCCATCACCGCCGAATTTATCGAGCGCGTAATCAAGAAAGAGCACCCGGACGCGCTGCTGCCCACGCTGGGCGGCCAGACCGGTCTGAACGCCGCCGTTGAGCTGGCGAAAGACGGCACGCTGGACAAGTACGGCGTCGAGATGATCGGCTGCGACCTGGCCGCTATCGAGCGCGGCGAGGACCGCAAACTCTTTAACGAGGCCATGGCCGAGATCGGCCTGGAGGTCGCGCGCTCGGGCTATGCCTACAGCGTGGCCGATGCCGAGGCCATCGCCGAGCGCGTGGGCTATCCCTGCGTGCTGCGTCCGAGCTTTACCCTCGGCGGCGCCGGCGGCGGCATCGCTCACACCCACGAGGAGCTCGTCTCCATCGTGAGCCAGGGCCTGGAACTCTCGCCCGCCCACGAGGTGCTGGTCGAGGAGTCCATCGAGGGCTGGAAAGAGTATGAGATGGAGGTCATGCGTGATCACGCCGGCAACGGCATCATCGTGTGCTCCATCGAGAATCTCGACCCCATGGGCGTGCACACCGGCGACTCCATCACCGTGGCGCCGGCGCAGACGCTTTCCGACCTTGAGTATCAGCGCATGCGCGTGGCCTCGCTCGCCATTCTGGAGAAGATCGGCGTCGAAACCGGCGGCTCCAACGTGCAGTTTGCCGTGAACCCCAACACCGGTCGCCTGATCGTCATCGAGATGAACCCGCGCGTGAGCCGTTCGTCCGCGCTTGCCTCCAAGGCCACGGGCTTCCCCATCGCCAAGGCCGCCGCGCGCCTTGCCGTTGGCTACACGCTCGACGAGATCGTCAACGACATCACCAAGGCCACGCCTGCCTGCTTTGAGCCCACGATTGACTACTGCGTGGTCAAGGTGCCGCGCTTTGCCTTTGAGAAGTTCAAGGGCACCGACCCCACGCTCACCACGCGCATGAAGGCCGTGGGCGAGATCATGGCGATTGGCCGCACCTTTGAGGAGGCCTTCGGCAAGGCCATGCGTTCGCTGGAGGACGGTCACCAAGGTATCTGCGCCGGTGGCAAGGAGGGTGCCGACAAGCTGAGCGACGACGAACTCGCTCAGGCCGTGGTCACCCCGACCGAGCATCGCATCTTCTTTGTGGTCGAGGCCCTGCGCCGCGGCTGGGATATCGCGCGTATCCACGCTATCTGCGGCATCGACCCGTGGTATCTCAACCGCATCAACGACATGGTGCAGATCCAGGAGAGCATCCGCGGCCTGCGTGTGGAGGATATCGACGCCGACGCGATGCGCCTGCTCAAGCAGTACGGCACGAGCGACGCCGAGATCGCTGCACTGACCGGCTCGGACGAGCGCTTTGTGCGCGTCTATCGCAAGGGCCTGGGCGTGGTTCCCAGCATGAAGACGGTCGATACCTGCGCTGCGGAGTTCTCGAGCGCCACGGAGTACCATTACAAGACCTACGAGAACATCTACCGCACGACCCCGGATGCCAAGAAGCGCGTGGCTCCCGACGAGACCACGCCAGCGGACAAGCCCAAGGCGATGATCCTGGGTGCCGGACCCAACCGCATTGGCCAGGGTATCGAGTTCGATTACTGCTGCGTGCACGCGAGCTACGCGCTGGCGGCCCGCGGCTTCGAGACCATCATGGTCAACTGCAACCCCGAGACCGTTTCGACCGACTACGACACGTCCGACCGCCTGTACTTTGAGCCGCTCACCTACGAGGATGTCATGGACGTTATCGATGTTGAGCGCCCCGACGGCGTCGTGGTGACGCTTGGCGGCCAGACCCCGCTTAAGCTGGCGCGCATGCTCGAGGAGAGCGGCGTGAACATTATGGGCACCAAGCCCGATTCCATCGACTTTGCCGAGGACCGCGAGCGCTTTGATGAGCTGCTGGAGCGCTGCAACATCCCCCGCGCTCCGGGCCGCACCGTGTTCAATCTGGACGAGGCTCTGGCCGCTGCCGAGGAGATCGGTCTGCCGGTGCTGATGCGTCCCTCCTATGTGCTGGGCGGTCAGAACATGATCGTGGCCTACAACAAGGCGGATATCATCGAGTACATGGGCGTTATCACCGAGCACGTTGACATGGATCACCCGGTGCTGCTGGATAAGTACATCATGGGTACCGAGTGCGAGGTGGACGCCATCTGCGACGGCGAAAACTTCCTGATCCCCGGCATCATGGAGCAGGTGGAGCGCACCGGCGTCCACTCCGGCGACTCCATCTGTGTCTACCCGGCCCAGCATCTGACGCAGGCCGAGATCGACACGATGGTGGACTACACCGGCCGCTTTGCCCGGGAGCTGCACGTCACCGGTCTGGTCAACGTCCAGTATGCGGTCTCCAACGGCAAGGTCTACGTCATCGAGGTCAACCCCCGCTCTTCCCGCACGGTGCCCTATATCTCCAAGGTCACGGGCGTCCCGATGGTCGATCTGGCCGTCCGCTGCTGCCTCGGCGAGAAGCTGACCGATATGGGCTACGGCACCGGCCTGCACCCCAATGCCCCCTATGTGGCCGTTAAGGTGCCTGTCTTCAGCTTTGAGAAGCTGCATGGCGTCGATACCCAGTTCGGCCCTGAGATGAAGTCCACCGGCGAGGTGCTGGGCATTGCGCCCAACTACCACGATGCCCTGCTCAAGGGCCTCATCGGCGCGGGCTACACCTTCAAGACCCCCGGCCCGGCCTCCTGCTGCATCTTCACCGTGAAGGACAGCGACAAGCCCGAGTTCGTGGACATCGCGTGGAAGCTCAAGAGCATGGGTTATAAGCTCTACGGCACCTCCGGCACCTGCGCATGGCTCAACAAGCACATGGTGCCCTGCAATGAGGTGCGGAATATGTCCGGTGAAGCGCCGAATATCGTGGACCTTCTGCAGAGCGGTCTGGTGGACTATGTCTTCTCCACCAGCGCCAAGGGCCGCGACCCCAAGCGCGATTCCGTCCGCCTGCGCCGCAAGGCCGTGGAGTTGAGCATCCCCTGTATCACGGCTGTGGATACGGCCAATGCTCTGGTCAACTGCCTGCGCAGCGAGCACAGCATGAAGGACATCCCGCTGGTGGATATTGCAACGCTGTATCATAAAAAATAAACACGCTCCACTACTTCGTGCGCAAAAATATACCGTTTGTGCGCAGCCCCTCGTAATGAGGGGCTGCATTTGTTATACTCAACAACGCAAAATTTGCCAAAAGACGTTACTTTTGGACGTTCCAGGAGGATATAGATACATGACTCGTTCCCAGATGATCGAAACTGTGGCACGTAAGACCGGCTTCACCGAAGCGCAGGTCGAGACCACGATGGACGCACTGTTTGACCAGATCGCCGATTGCCTGCGTGCCGACGAAAAGGTCACTATTGCTGGCTTTGGCCGCTTCGAGATGCGTCCCCGCAAGCCAAAGGCATACACCAACCCCAAGACCAAGGTCTCCAGCCGTCTGGAGTCTACCTCTATCCCCGGCTTCAAGGCCAGTGGCCGTTTCAAGCAGAAGCTTGAGGCAGGCCGTGCCGCAAAGAGCGTCGAAGAGACCGCCTGATAGAACATAACGCGCAAGCGCTGCATCCTTGACCCGGGATGCGGCGCTTTTTTGCTGACAGAATGCGATTTTCATGGTATACTGGGCATATCATCACGAAAAGCGGCCCCCAGAGGGCATTGCGCAGAAGAAAAACGAAAAAGGAACGGAGTAGAAGGATCCATGCTTTACAGCGAGTTACAGTGCAGCGAGGCCATCCATAAGGCCGTAGAGCGGATGGGCTTTGCGGAAATGACCGAGGTGCAGGAAAAGACCATCCCCGTCATGCTGGCCGGGCGCGACGTCATCGCCAAGGCCCCCACCGGCACCGGCAAGACCTGCGCCTTCGGCATCCCGGTGGCGGAGCACATCGACCCTGCCCTCAAGGCCCCGCAGGCCGTCATTCTGGCCCCGACCCGCGAGCTGGCGCAGCAGATCGCCGAGGAGCTGGCCGGGCTGACCTATTTCATGCCGGAGGTGCAGGTGGTCTGCGTCTACGGCGGCGCAAATATGGAAAAGCAGGCCAAGCGCCTCGCCGAGGGCTGCCAGATCGTCGTGGCGACTCCGGGCCGCCTTATGGACCACTACAAGCACCACAGCATCGACCTCGACCATGTGACGCAGGTGGTGCTGGATGAGGCCGATGAGATGCTGAATATGGGCTTTTATAAGGACGTGCGGCACATCATCGGCCTGATGAAGGCCCGCAAGTCCCTCTCTATGTTCTCGGCCACCATCAGCCGGGAGGTGATGGACATCGGCTGGATGTATCAGAAGGACGCCGAAGAGATCACCGTCCAGCCCAAGGAAGAGAGCCAGCCGAAAATCACTCAATATATGCTGGAGACCTCCGGCCGCAATAAGCTGTCGGACTTGGCCCAGATCATCATTGGGGAAGGCTATAAGCGGGTCATGGTGTTCTGTGATACCAAATTCAATACGGCGGCGCTGGCGAACCAGCTGGCCCGGCTGAACTTTTCGGTGGACTGCCTTCACGGCGACCTCTCCCAGAGTGAGCGCAACCGCATCATGCAAAATTTCCGGGATGGAAAACTGAACGTGCTGGTGGCTACCGATGTGGCGGCCCGTGGCATCGACGTCTCGGATGTGGATGCGGTCATCAACTACGATGTCCCCGGTGACAATGAGCACTATACCCACCGCATCGGCCGCACCGGCCGCGCAAAGAAGGAGGGCGTGAGCTATCTGTTCTATGTGCCGGAGGAGAAGAAGCGGGTGCAGGAGCTGCTGCGTCTGACCCGCAATACGGATCTGTGCACGCCGGTGCATTTCGATTTCAATCATGAGCATATCGTGGTGGAAAAGAAGCAGGACAGCGCCGACCGGTTCCAGATCAAGTGCTATTTCTGATGAGAGAATAAGACAGGAAACAGAGAGGGTGTTTTTGGGGCAGAAAGCCCTGAAAGTGCCCGCTCTGCTTTTATATTATAATAAGGAAGAACGAAAGCAAAAAACAGGTCAAAACGCTGCAAAAAACTGGTGAAAAAGTGCAAAGGCGAAAAAAGAGCAAAAAACTTGTAAAAAAGGCTTGCAAAGTGGGCGGTGATGTGGTATTATACTTGAGCGCCAAGCGCTGAGACAAAAGAATGACTTCCGAGTTTCAGCTAGAAGTAAAGCGAAAAGAACCAATAGACGCGAGAAAGTCCGGCAGGAATGCGAGAGGCTTTCGAGACGCTCCAAGTTCGGTAAGAAACGAAAAACTTCGAAAAAATAAAGCTTGACAAAAAACCACTTCTGTGGTAAAATAATTAAGCTGTCAGCCGCTTGGCTGAGGCGCTACAGGACCTTGAAAATTGAACAATATCGAAAAACTTGTAACGGAACCTATTTTCGTGTTGGAAAAACACGGTAAACAATTCCAAACAAAGTAATTCACACAGGACGCAAGCGATTGCGTGCTGAGCGAAGAAGATTTAACACTTTTTAAGTGATAAATATCATTTATAAAGAGTTTGATCCTGGCTCAGGACGAACGCTGGCGGCGCGCCTAACA
>OIAG01000812.1_pt1 | contig 13266 bp, 6 predicted proteins | sample 1580701 | NCBI WGS metagenome assembly OIAG01 (sample SAMEA3882551, study PRJEB24775) | human gut metagenome | biome: human-associated habitat; feature: intestine environment; material: feces | place: Netherlands | collected 2009/2010 | reverse complement strand
GACTCTGGCAGATACTCCTTTACATTGTCTTTGACATATTCATAAAATTCTTTTCTGTTCATCATACGCTTTTACCCCTTTCTGATCATGTGATGGTTCATTCTTTTTCTGCTGACCATCTGCTCGGCTTTCTTCTGATAAGCCATCATTCTCTTTAAAGTTTTCTCCTGGTTTTTTCGTGCTTCCTGTCTCTTTTCCATTGCTTTCATCATAGTTTTCTGTTCCTTTCTGTGATTTTTTTGTATGAAAAAGGGAGCCTCACATAGAAGCTCCCAATCATAACCGTTGGTTTCCTTATTTGCTTTTCCTTTTTCTGCAGATATAAAGTCCTGCCATGCCTCCTGTGGAGATTACCAGAAGAAGGATTGGCAGCCAGATATTCGTGCTGTCACCTGTTTTCGGTGCATTTGATACTTTTGTCTCTTCAGGGGACTGTGGTGTATCCGGTGTGTTCGGTGTTTCTGGAACTTCCGGTTTCTCATTTGTCAGATTGAAAGTAACTTCCACGACTGGTGTACTGTCATTCGCATAAGCAAATGTCACTTCATGCTTGGTCTGATCCAGTGTGTATCCATCCAGTGTTTTTGTTTCCACCAGATAATACTTGATTGCTGTATCATATTTGCCGTTCTTAAATGTGGCAATCTCATACAGCTTACTTTCTGCATGACCGGCAGCGTCTGTCTTTAAGGTTTCCAGAACCTTTCCTTTGCTGTCACGGAGTTCAAATTCTACCCCTTTCAGTGGTTCTCCTGACGATTTATCTGTCTTATTGAGAATCACTTTTCCCTTGGCAGTATCATCTTTCATAGCCACTTTCTGGATTTCTCCTGTGTCTTTCACCTCAAACGTCACATCGCCTGTCAGAAGACATCCTTTCGGTGCCTGCTCTTCACGTAAGGTATATTTACCGATTGGCAGTTTTTCGATATAGTGTGCTTCCTCTGTGGAAGTCCAGCTCTCTACTACCTGATCATCCTTATCGAGAATCGTCAGTTTTGCACCTGGAATCTCAGTTTCTCCTGTGATATCCGTCTTACTGATCTCTACTTTTGTCACATCATCTTTCATATCATGCTTCTGAACCTCTGCCGTATTCTCTACTGTAAAGGTAATACTTTCTGCAGTAACATATCCATCTGCCGGTTTTGTCTCTGTCATGGTGTATTCCTTACCAACAACCAGTTCTTTGATCACATGGGATTCTTCCGTAGAAGTCCATTCATCTACTATATTGCCATCTGAATCCGTCACTTTCAGGTGTGCACCTGGAAGTTCTTTACCTGTTGTCAGGTCTGTTTTGGTCAGCTCCACTGTGGTTGGCTGATTTTCAAAAGTAAAGTCGTAGCTTACTTCTGCCTGGTCTTCTCCGGCATATTCAAAGGTAAACTCCTGTACTTCTTCTGTTGTAACAAATCCGTCCGGTGCAAAGATTTCTTTCACATAGTATTTTCCGTCTACCGGAAGATCTGCCGTAAAAGTAATCTGTCCTTTTTCATCTGTTACTCGCTGCTCGATCAAACTGTCTTTCTCAAGAAGTACCTCGCCCTTTGCATTTTTGATATCTTCACTGGTATAAAGACCGAAGACACCACCTGCAAGAACACGTTCTGTGTCTTTTTCTTTCTTCAGAACCGTAACCTTTACTTTCTGACGGGCATTCTGCCATTTTTCATCATAAGTGATGACTGGTGTATTCTGGTCCCGGTAGGAAAGGTCAACATATCTCGGCTCTCCGTCCAGCACATAACCATGGGCTGTTTTTACTTCCTTCACATAGTATTTTCCAGCCGGTAGATCTCCCATCTGTGCAATACCATTGGAATCCGTAGTAATGGTTCCTACTTTTTCATCTGCTTTGAAATAATCTTCGCTGACACCATCTGCCGCTTTGATATCTTCCGCAGCAAATACATCGAAAGTTACATCTGTAAGACTTCCAGTTACATATTCAAAGAGATGCTCCACAGTACCTTTTACATGATCCAGAAGTGTCACTTTATCCAAAAACTCTCCATTTTTGTTGATGATCAGAAGTCCTGTCGGTACTTCATCTTTCATCTCTACTTTCTGAATCTCTGCGGTATCTTCCATCGTGAACTTCACATCCGTTGCTTTCAGATAACCATAAGGTGCCATTTCCTCACGAAGGGTGTATTCCTCTCCAACTGTCAGTCGTTTGATCACATGTGGCTGATCTTTTACAGAAGTCCACTGATCCACAACATTTCCTTCTTTATCAAGAACGGTGAGTTTTGCCCCATCCAGCTCCACACCTGTTGTTACATCAGATTTCGTGATTTCTACTGTTGTCGGCTGGTTCTTTTTCACTGTTTTCAGTTTTACTGTCTTCACATCCTGTCCCTGGTAAGAAGCATCCAGATTCAGAACTTCATCAGAGGATACAAATCCCGCCGGTGCTTTTAACTCTTTCACATAATACTGTCCAAGTGGCAGATCCAGCGTACATGCTGCAAGGCCATCATTATCAGAAGTCATTTCCTGTAAGAGTGTGTCTGCTTTCACGATTACTTTTCCATCTGCCTTGATATCTTCTTTGTTATAGATACCAAAGACAGCTCCAGCTACGGTTGTACCATTTTCTGCATCCTGTTTTTCTACCTGGATTGCAACTTTCTGTCGGTCATCGCCAACAGTCACTTCCTGTTCGATCACAGGTGTATCCTGATTGGCATAGACAAATGCGACATCTGATCTGTCATGGTTCAGGACAAATCCTTCCGGTGCAGTCTTTTCTACTACATAGTAAGAACCAAGTGGCAGATTATCAGCAACTGCTTTTCCGTCTTCCCCAGTCGTTACCGTTGTTACCAGTGCATCTTTTGCATAGATCAGCTGTCTATTTCCGTTTTCATCTTTCTGATAATCCGGTGTATAGATATTTTCAGCTGCATAGACATTAAATGATGCACCCTTCAGGTATCTTTCTTCATAAACAAAATCCTTTTTAAATCCGGTCAGCATCTCACCTTTTTTATAGATCGTCAGCATTCCTTTTACCGGATGGTTCTCGTAATCTACCGTAATAATGGCATCTCCGCTCTCAGAATCCATCTGGTATGCTGTGTTTGCATCCACCGCAATCTCTACATAGTTCTTGTTGATTGTGTACCCTTCCGGTGCGTTGACTTCCTCAATCCGGTAATGTCCGATCTTCAGATTCTTCGGCATAATCAGATATCCCTGGCTGTCCGTAAAATAGGACTTATGGGTTGTTGTCACTGGGTAAGTTGTTACCTGTTCCACGTACTTTTTGTTGTCCAGGTCATATACCTTAAATTCTGTTCCGGCAATCAATACGGATTTTTTTGTTTCATCGTCTTTTTTCACGATTTTTAGTTTTGCCTTAAACTCTTCATCCAGAAGCACTCGCCAGATCTGCGGCTCATTTGGATGATGCTCCGTGATATTCACTTCAAAATCATCGACCGGCTTGTAATTGTGCGGTGTTGTTGTCTCACGCACGATATAGCTTCCAAATGGTAATGGAATACTGCAGGCATACCCTTTTTCATCTGTGAAAATCTCAGTAGCTCCATTTTCTCCACTCACTACTGGTTTGACAGAATCAAAATCATAGCTTCCATCTGCTTTCTTTGTAAGGGAAGATTTCAGATAAACTGTAAAACCAGCTCCGGATAACAGATCTGCATCTGTCTTTCCATTGTTGGCTGCTTTGATGATCTGGAATGGCTGCTTGATGACCTGCTCACTGGAAGTGCACTCTCTTTTTACTTCTGCTGTCATATCTCCTTCATAACTGCACGTAAGATCATGCTCTTCTGCATCTGCCAGGTATCCGGTCGGCGGAGTAATCTCTTTGACATAATATTTGCCAAGATATAAGCCATTTACAGAAGCCTGTCCTTTGTCATCTGTTGTAAGAGAAGCTACCTGCTCTCCTGCTTTATAAATAGTTCCCGTTGCTCCATCCGGGTGCACAATATCTTCACGGGCATACAGACCATAAACTGCACCTTTCAGTGTGGCATCTCCCTGTGATACTGCTTTTCCTGTTTCTTTATCAACTTTGAATAAATTGATCTTTGCTGTCACACGGTCATTGCTGAAGGTATGGGCAAAAGATACGGTTGCTTCTTTATCATTGGTGTAAGAAAACTTGAACGTATACACATCTTCTGTATTTCTTACATAACCTTCCGGTGCCTGATCTTCCTTTACAGAATAGGAATATCCAATCGGAAGATCTGCTGTGAATTTTGCAGTTCCATCTGCGCCAGTAGTTGCTTTCTCAATCAGCGTTCCTTTTTTCACAACAACGGTTCCGTCTGCATTTCTGATATCATCGGATGCATACAGAGCAAAAATACCGCCTTTCAGTGGTTTCCTGGTGTCTTTATCCTGTTTTACTACAGAAACAGCTGCTTTCTGTCTCTCGTTGTTAAAAGTCACATCTGCAAATACAACTTCTTTATTCTGACCAGCATAAGTTAGAGTCACTGACTTTTCTTCGCTGCCGTTATAGAAAGAGTCCGGTGCTTTTGTTTCTTTTACCACGTAGGTCCCAAGATGCAGGTTTTTCAGTATGACAGAACCATTCTCACCTGTTGTCAGGTTTTCTTTTACAAGGTCACCTTTGCTGTACACTTTTGTGCCATAAGCAGTAACGATATCCGCTCCGGCATACACGTTATAAACAGCATTTTTCTGTCTGCGGTTTTCATACTGAAATACAGTTCCGCTCTCACTGACCTCTGCTCCTGTCAGAACCTGTCCTTCTTTATAAATGGTAAGTTCTGCCAGCTGTTCCTTATTTTCCACGGTTACAGCTGCGGTCTTACTTGCTACCAGTTTTACATTTGTTGCCGTTGCATTTACTACATATCCCTGTGGTGCTGTGATCTCTTTCAGATAAACGGTATCCTGTGTCTTAATGATCGTAACAGAGGATTTTCCATTTTTATCTGTTGCCGGCATCTGAGTGATCAGCTTTGTACAAGCCTCATCACTGTATACACCAAACACTGCACCTGCAAGATTAACATCCGCTGTATCGTCTTTCTTTACGATTTCGATCGTAGCCTGCTCAATCCAGGATACTTTGAAGTCAATATATTTTTCATCTGTTATACCTTCACCAAATACCAACGCAAGATCCTGCGTGTCAGATCCGGTGGTAATTTTATAAGCAGAGTAATCTTTTGTAATACTTCCCTTCATTGTAGAAGACCAGCTCTGTGCCACGTCACTCACCTGTGTCAGTGGTGCAGAAAGATAAAACTTTGTTCCTCCGCAAATTTCTACACTTGCACCGGCTTTACTGGTTGTGCCTGTGCTCAGATTATGAAGTTTCACACCAGACGGAAGCTTCATCGTAATTGTCTGTAGCTTATCTGCTTTGAATGTAATATCTTTGGTTCTCTGTGAATTGCCATCCACATAAGCTTTAACATCTGCATCAGAAAATGACATTGCTACATCCGGTATTTCCGGCTGTGAAACACAATAATTATACAATTTCATTGCTAAATTCTTGGCTGTACTATTCGCTCCGGAAAAAGCATCGCCACTTCCATTAGCATACGAAGCCGCCAGATGGACAAGAATGAATTTTGCTCCAGCACTAAGATTTCCATAACCATTCTCTTCTGTAAAAAATCCTTCATCTCCTGCTGCCTTGGTTCCGTAATAACATACCTTAGCTAATGTTTTTCCATCTCCGACTTTACTAATGGTATAATTACCTGTTCCTGGTCCCGGTTTTGATGGCTGTACACAGTAAGCAGTCGCAGATACATTTCCAAACTGAACCGTATACTGATAGGTCAGATAAGAACCATAACCATAATCTGCATAACGATACAGTGTTCCTCTGGTAACAGATACTTTCTGTACACTTCTTGCACTTGTCTTTGCCATAAAAGTGACTGTTTCACCAGCTTCCATGGCATATAAATCAATTCCTTCTTCTTCCGCCTGCTCCATTGCATCCGATACTGTAAGACCTGTTTCCGGATCTGTTGTATTTTCAGTATCTTCTTCCATGTCCGGTAATAGTTCGCTTGCCTGAGAATCAAATTCTTCTATCTCACTTTCCGTCACTTTTTCTGTTGGAAGCAATTCCGAGTCTGCTTCTGAATCCTCCGCTTCCTCTGTCTGCTGTTCACTGCCAGCTGTTTTGGATTCGGTCATTGCTTCACCTCCTGCCGCCTCTGTCTGTACTTCTGTTTCTTTCTCACGCACAATCAGTTTTCGGCTGATCTGGTACTTCGGATGCTCCTGATTTACCGGTTCCACATAATAGACCGCTTTGTAAGTGTCCACATGATCTGTCGTAAAATCCTCATTCTTGTCATTCTTTGCTTCCTCAAATGTGACTTTGACCTTGTTATCATCCTTGATTTCCAGTCCCGTGTAATCTGATTTCACATCAAATACACTGCCTGTTTCAATTTCATAATCTTTGGCAGTCACCACCTCATCTTCATCCAGAAGGTCTTTCACTTCCTCATAAAGTGGAGGTTTTTCCTCTGGCTGGATCTCCGCTGCATATGCCGTCATCGGAGACAGCACTGTACTAAGCATTGTCATGCCTGCCAGCAAGCCAGATACTACTTTTCTAAAATTACCTTTTTTCTTCATGCTAAGGTCCTCTCTTTCATATATTTGTATTAAAACAGACAGTCCTTAGACTGCCTGCAATACACTACTTATCGTTGTGGAAAAATCAGATTGAACTGTACATTTCCCTCTCCGGGATCGACCATCTCCACAGTTGCTTCATACTGTCTCCCTGTTTTTCTTGATACCAGATCCTTATAATGGATTTTTCCTTTAGACAGGAACTTCTTTGCTGCCACCTTATCCATCTTTTTCCCTTGGCTTGCAAGAAATTTATCATTCTTCCATAAGGTAAATGCACAATTCCGGTCAGAACAGTAAAAGTTTACTTTTCCTTCCCTGACATCAGCTCCACAGCGGGGACATTTGCCAATGACTTCTCCTTTCGCTTTTCCCTGAAACTGCTCTTTCTTTTCTTCTGAAATCCCCTGATATCTGGCAACCAGTTCCTGCATCAGCTCTGTAATTCCATTTAGGAATTCATCTGCTGTCTCTGTATTCTGGGCAATGTGATTCAATGCCATTTCCCACTCTGCTGTCATCTTCGGAGATTTAATCTCATCCGGCAGAACCGTAATCAGTACATTGCCATCATCTGTCGGTACCAGATTTTTCTTTTCTCTTTTCACAAAGCCAGACTGAATCAGTTTTTCAATGATTGCTGCCCTTGTTGCCGGAGTACCAAGTCCTTTCTTCTCTGTATCTTCGGTCAGTTCTTCATTTCCTGCACGTTCCATAGCAGAAAGCAGGGTATCTTCTGTGTACTGTTTCGGTGGCTGTGTAAAATGCTCCGATACAAAAGAATCACAAGGACCGTAATGCTTGCCAGCCCAGATATCCAGCTCCGGCTCTTCTTTCTCAATCTTTACGCCAAAGAACTGTTTCAATTTATTTTCGATTGCCTTGAATCCTTCCTGCTTTGTTTTCTTTGCCGTGAGATAAAACGTATGATAATTACAGGTAATCTGGCATTTATGGCTTTCATAAATATAAGGATCTGCGGTTGCTGTCAGTACCCTGGCACTGATCAGATACAAAATCTTGCAGTTTCGTTCTTTCAGTTTACCTATATCTGCCTTTGCTACTTCCATGGTCGGGATAATTGCATGGTGATCAGATACTTTCTTTGAATTTAATACCTTACTCACGTCCGGCTGATATTCCAGCCCTTCGGCATAGGGCATTTTCCCAAGCAACATCTGAATCAGAGTTTCTGTGCTTTCTCCCATCTCATCTGTCAGATACTGGCTGTCTGTTCTCGGATAAGTAACAAGCTTCTGCTCATACATCTCCTGCACGGCATCCAGCGTCTGCTGTGCGGTATAACCAAACATTCGATTGGCTTCCCTCTGTAAAGTTGTCAGATCATAGAGCTTCGGTGGACGAACTGTTTTCTCCTTCACATCGTCCTTCTCTACTTCACACATACGCTCCGCACAATCCGCAGCCACTTTATCTGCATCCTCTTTTTTCTGAAAATGCTCTGTGACCGCATCCATATCGTCAAACTTGATATGAGCCATATAATACTTTTCTTTGGTAAATTCCTTGATCTTCTGATTTCGATCCACGATCATAGCAAGTGTTGGTGTCTGTACTCTTCCAACTTTCAGATTCTGGTTATACAGAACGGAAAAAAGACGGCTCGCATTGATTCCCACCAGCCAGTCTGCCTTTGCCCTGCAAAGTGCTGACTGATAGAGACTGTCATAACACGAACCGTCTTTTAATGACGAAAATCCATCTTTAATTGCCTGTTCTTCCATAGATGAGATCCAGAGCCGCTTCATCGGCTTTCTGCATCCTGCCTGCTCATACACCAAACGAAAAATTAACTCTCCTTCACGTCCTGCATCAGTAGCACAGATCACTTCATCTACTTTTGAATCTCTCATCAGTTTTTTCAAGATTCCGAACTGCTTCTTTGTGCCCTCCAAAATCTTGTGTTTCCAACATTCCGGCACAATCGGCAGATCTTCATATCTCCATTTTTTATATTTTTCATCGTATTCCGATGCATCACATAATCCAACCAGATGTCCTACGCACCAGGAAACGATATAACCGTTTCCCTCCACGTAGCCATCTTTTCTTGTTCTGGCTCCAAGCACGGAAGCCAGTGCCATCGCAACCGATGGCTTTTCTGCAATCACTAATGCTTTCATTCTATTTCTTCCTCACTTTTCATTTCTATATCTGACTGTATTTCATTTCCCCAGACATCCCACCCAGGTGTTGTCTGTCGTGCAAATAATTCTATTCTCGGTACATCACCAATAAGCTCAACAATTCTATCTCTTGCCACATCTGGTTTTTTACTGTGTCTTTCAATGTGTGATAAAATAATCTGTCGAACATATGCTGATTTCCTATGAACAGACCCTTTCGTTGCAAGCAAACAAATTTCAGCATTGCTCCTTGTCCAGTGTCCCAGACCAAGAAACAAAGTATCTGCCTTTTTATTCTTCTTTACCCACACGAACGCTACTGTCTTGTATTGAAATCCCCATGCTTGAATCACACTTAATCCTTCTCTCAGCTGTGGAAAAGTGACCCAGAGAAATAAAACACAATCTTTATCCGCTAATTTCCCAACTGGAAGATCACAGATTTCCTGCAAACTCATGGTCGGGTAATGGTCTGCGGCAATTCCCTGCCCCGCCTTCCTGTTATACTGCCAAGGCGGATCAGCGTATATAATCTGATATTTCTTATTCCGCACTCAATCATCGCCCTTCCTCCTCTTCTTCATCTTCCAGCACATTATCGTCAAAATCTTCATCTCTCAGGATTTCCGGTTCTGTACTTTCTTCCTGCTCATCTGCATCGTCTACTTCCCGTTTTTCTGACTCTGAATCTTCGGATTCATCTTCATCCTCTTCCATCTCATCCTCGTCATCATATTCATGTTTTGGTTTATAGACTTTGAAGTAATATCCTCCTGCCGCAGCTCCGACTGCAACCAGTGCAATCAAAAGATACGTTCCAAATGGACTTTTATCTTCAGGCATCTGAATATCATCCTCTACCTTATCTTTCTCGGCTGACTCTGTCGTTTCCGGTTTTTCTTCCTCTGCTTTTTTCTCTGGTTCTGCATAAACCGTATCCACTTCCGGAAGTGTCACCGAATCAGAAAGTGTGAAGTTCATCAGATCTTTTTCACTGACTTCTGTAAGAAAATACACATTATCCTGAGATTTTGAATTGTCAATAATCAGATAGAAAATCTTACCACTCTTAGTTGAAATGGTATAAAACTCTTTTGTGCCTTCCGTAGCTGTTTTAGTAACAGAATCTGCTGTCTCGCCTTCTTTATTAAGCTGTTCCTCAATACCTGTCACTGTCCGATCATCCACGGTTCCTTTTGCATCTGTCGGCTCAGAAGCCTGTGCATCCTGCGGAAGCGGTGAAGTCGTTGTTTTCTCAGTCCCAGTTGCATCTGCACTGGTCGTGGTTGCCATTGCACCATTACTGTCACTGGAAGTTTTCTGTTTCTCTGCCTGCTTCTTTGCCCATTCATAATAAGGATTCTGTAACACATACTTTTCAGACGTATTTCCGGCACCGTCTGTTACCGTAATCTCAATCTGTTTTGTAGTAAAATCTTTCTGTGTCAATTGCACTCTCAGCATTCCATCCTTCAAGTCTGTATAAGTGGTGCCATTGACTGTTACTGCAGTAATCCCTGATACTGTATCATTCCCCTGAATCGTCAGCACACCATCTGTCAGGGAAGCAGAGAGTGTAGGCTTTTCCGTGTCATAACACTTAATAGAGCGATTCTGCTCATAGACCTTCCCCTCACCATCTGTAACACGCACATACACTGTCTGGTTTCCAGTGATCGTGATACTTCCACTTCCGGTTACATCCTGCCAGCTTCCATCTTTTCCTGCTTTTGCTTCAATCTTTGCTATTGAGAAACCTTCCGGCATATGACTGGCATCTACCGTAACAGCAATGGTTGTTTCTCCCTGTTTCCAGCCATCCGGTTTCTCAATCGTGATTGCAGGTGTGGTATTCTCAGCTGCATAAGCAGTCTGTGTCTGGAGCAAAGGTGTTGTCAGGCAAAGAAATGTCGTTGCTGCAAGCAAGCTCTTTTTTACCCTGCTTTTAGTAATTGTTCTCTTCTTCTGTTTCATTTTTTCCAGATTCATCATCGGCTTTTGTTTCCTCCTTCTGTATTTCTACCCTGCCGGGCAGTTCATTTTTCATTCTCTTTTTGAAAGCTTCCAATTCTGGAATACTCATATCCATTGCACGGATAATTCTTACAATTTCCAGATTTTCCGCTTCTGTTTTGGCAATCTCCGCAGCCTTGAACCGCTTTAAATCTGCTTCATATCTGGCTTTGGATGCTTCCATTTTCTCTTTGGCTTTCTCATAATCCGCCGTTGCTTTTTCAAGACTTTTCATCGCTTCTCCTTTCCGGACGGCTGATGCAGCCGCCCTTTTTTCTTACCATCGTCCAAATCCATAGAAATGGCTCTGCCAGTATGGGGAATTGATGGACGTATACTGCACCGGATGTCCACAATGGATCATCTGACCATTGCCTACATAGATTCCGATATGCGTTACCGGCTCCCCTGCGTCGTAAGTTCCAGTAAAGAAGATCAAATCTCCCGGCTGTGCCTCCGACTGGGATACTGGTGTACAAATGTTGTACAGTCCCTGTGCTGTTAGTCTTCCTGTATTCCTTACACCAGAGTTTGTCAGACAGTAGCTTACAAATCCGGAACAATCGAATCCACTTGGGGAATATCCACCCCACACATACGGTGTTCCGAGATATCTCGCTGCTTCATTTAACAAACGCTGTGCTGCTTCACTGGTATATTCATTGCCGCCAAAGCCTGCTCCTTCTCCAGTTTCCAGATAAAAGATCGGGTTTAACCGCTCTCCATTTTTCAGAAGTTCAATATGAAGATGGCTTCCTGTGGAATTTCCAGTATTTCCTACCAGACCAATTTCATCACCTTTCGTGACGGATGCTCCTGCAGATACACTCCGGCTGCTTAAATGTGCATACCGTAGTTCATAGCCTTTACTGTCCTTGATTACAACATAATTGCCATAGCTGTCGTTATAAGCAGAAGTTGTAACTGTTCCGGTCAGTCCTGCCATCACTTTTGTTCCTTCCGGTGCCCCGATATCCATGCCATTGTGTAACTGATTAGCTCCAGAAATCGGGTGAATCCTGTATCCATAATAACTGGTCACACTGGAATACCAGTTAAAATCAACCGGTGTCGCAAACATCTGCAAGTTGCCTTTTGTATCGTTGTAGGCACTGAACAGTTCTTTCTGGAAAAATCCCAGCCTGTCCTGACAGATTAACATTAGGTTTCCACTATTTAAGGTGACATTCAGCACATCTACATCTCTTGTCCTGGTCACTTCCACTTCATTGCTTCCGTTATCATCTGCCAGATAACATTCCCAGGTCTGATGTCCATGTGCAGATGCTGCCGCATGACTGTCATAATAGACATCAAACTGCACGCCATATCTTGCGAAAGCTCCGGTATCTTCTACCGTGTACTCCACCCCATTCATCACAACTTTTGTTCCGATTGGCACGAACGGATCATACGCATCTACTGCAAGGGTATGGTTCGCTGTCGGATACACACCACTGGCAGTCGGTCCTCCGCTCCAAATACCACAGCAGATTGGGCAGTTACAATATCCACTGGTAACTACTTGTCCCAAAGATTCTCCCACCCTCACCGTTGCTGTCTCCGTCACGGTTTCATTCACTGCTTCCGTAGTCAGATGGTATTGCTCTGCAAACAATGCATCCAACTCCGGCTTGACCTGTTCAAAGGTAAATTCTTCATACTTTGCTGACAGATAACTAATCAGGATAAACGGATCATGCTCAATGGGTCCGATGTTATATCGGTATTCCTCATGTCCCGGTTCTTCGGATTCCATGTTGTTGATCCGCTCCTGCAGATTAGCTTCCAGCTGTGTATAATACAGTTCCGCTTCCCGGATTGCCTGATCCGATGACAGATAACTGGTTCCCGTGTAAGTGATCACATTTTGTAAAAACACTGCAGAGCATGACGTGACATTCGTTATGATCAGAAACATCAATCCGATCAGAACTGCTACACTGATATACACCTTCCGGTTTTCTTTAAAGAAGTTGGTGACTTTGCCGCCAATCTTCTTGATATAATCAATCGTACCTTTTGTAGCTGTTCCTACTGTCTGTTCACTTCGTTTTGCTTTGGCATAATCCCGTTTGATCTGTTGCTTCTGAATCTGTTTTTTTAGCTTCTTCTGTTCCTGACGGGCTGCCGCCTGTGTCTGTTTCTCTGCCTGTCTCTCCAGTCTGCTTCTCTTTCTGGAAGCCCTCTGTTTCCTTCGTCTGGCACTTCTCTGTTCCAGCTTGTAAACACCTTCGCCGCCTTCTTCCAACTTATGGGCACCTTCTACTGCCGCATTGTCGTCTTCATTTTTGCTGATCTCACGATGCAATGCTGCGCAAGTTGCACTTCCTGCTTTCTTAACAGCAGAAGTTTTTTCTGTTTTCACAGATTCCCCTTCGCCAAACTTCAAGCGGGATTTCTTCTTTCCAGGAGCTTCTCCATCATTTGCCTGATAGACCTGTGCCTTCTTGGAATGCTGCTTTGCTTCCTTCTTCTTTTT
>OIAG01000799.1_pt1 | contig 13413 bp, 12 predicted proteins | sample 1580701 | NCBI WGS metagenome assembly OIAG01 (sample SAMEA3882551, study PRJEB24775) | human gut metagenome | biome: human-associated habitat; feature: intestine environment; material: feces | place: Netherlands | collected 2009/2010 | reverse complement strand
CGGTTTTACTATAGCCGTATTGCCTGCTGCTAGCGCATCAACTAATGGTTCAAACACGCGCACATAGACGATAACACCCTTGTAGCTGTCGTAAATGGAGTCAAAGATCAGGGCTTTCAGCGGGGCATCGGGGTCGCCCTGCGGGGCGGGAACATCCTGCACCACGCGTTCCAGCACTTCGCGGATATTGATGCCCATCTTGGCGCTCACGCGCGGGGCATCCATGCAGGGCAGACCGATGACATCCTCCACCTCTTTGGCGGCGGCATCCGGGTCAGCGCTGGGCAGGTCAATCTTATTCAGAATGGGAACAACTTCCAGGTTGTGGTCAATGGCCAGGTAGCAGTTGGCCAGCGTCTGGGCTTCCACGCCCTGGCTGGCATCCACCACCAGGATGGCACCCTCACAGGCAGCCAGGCTGCGGCTGACTTCGTACTGAAAGTCAACGTGGCCCGGCGTGTCGATCAGGTTGAACTCGTATTCCTTGCCGTCATCGGCGTGGTAGTGCATGGTAACGGCGCGGGCTTTGATGGTAATGCCGCGCTCGCGTTCCAGCTCCATGTCGTCCAGAATCTGGTCCTCCATGGTGCGCTTGTCCACGCTGTCGGTCAGCTCCAGAATACGGTCCGACAGTGTGGACTTGCCGTGGTCAATGTGGGCAATGATACAAAAGTTGCGAATATTGTCGCGTGCCATCAGGTTTCCTCCAAATCGTTCCAGATACGCACCGGCGCGCCGTCCCGCAGGTAAACACGGGGAACCCGGCGGCTGATGCCGCAGATAATTTCATAGTTGATGGTGCCGGTCTTAGCTGCAATGCTGTCGGCGGTATCTGCGCCGATCGCAGCGTTTTCAGGGCCGAATACCGTTACTTCATCATTCATTTTAACATCGGGGATGTCGGTCACATCCACCAGGGTCTGATCCATGCACACCCGGCCGATTATCGGGGCGGGCTTTCCGTGGATGCTCATAACCCCCGCATTGGGGTTGCCATTGCTGCCGGAAAGCGCGCGGGGGTAGCCGTCCGCATAGCCAACGCATACGGTGGCAACCTTGCGGGGTGTGTTGGCTGTGTAGGTGCGGCCATAGCTCACGCTCTCACCGGGTAAAAGGTCCTTTACAAATTCCACAACACTTTTCAGCGTCATGGTGGGGCGCAGGCCGTCAAAATGCACTTCCGGGCTAGGGTCCAACCCATACAGGATAATGCCTGCGCGGGTCAGGCTGTGGTGCCATTCCGGGTAGCGCATTTGTGCGGCAGAGTTGGCGCAGTGGATGGTGTGCAGGGCAACGCCGTCCGCCTGCAGCCGCTGCACGGTGCGCTCAAACAGGGCGTGCTGGGCTTGGGTGTAGGCTTCGTTTTCCGGCGTGGTGCTGTCTGCCACGGCAAAATGCTGGAAAATACCGCTGAAGTGCAGCTTGGGCAGGGCGGCGCAGCGCTCCATGGCAGCGATTGCCGCCTCAAAGTCAGAACGCACGCTGAACCCAATGCGTCCCATACCGGTATCAACCTTAAAGTGGCAGTATACCTCCACGCCGGCGTTTTGGGCGGCAGTGGAAAGCGCCTTGGCATACTCTTCGGAATAGACGGTCTGGGTAATGCAGTTGAACGCCAGCTGATCTACCTGCAGCGGGTCGGTGTAGCCCAGGATCAAGATGGGTTTACTGATCCCGTGGCGGCGCAGGTGCCGCGCTTCGGCCAGGCAGCTGACCGCAAAAGCGGCTGCACCGTTTTCTTCCAGCCAGGGCCCGGCCACAGCGGCGCCGTGGCCGTAAGCGTCCGCCTTGACAACGCAGCACACCGGCGCGCCCACCGTCTTTTTGATCAGTGCCAGGTTGCTCTGCATAGCATCCAGATCAACCAATGCCCAACAATGCTTTTCGTACAGTTCGTTCGTCATTGCAATCCACCCCATTTCGATACAAAACACAACGGGGAATCTAGCCCCGCGTGCGCCCGGTATGCAGCGGCCGCCAGCCGTCAATGCCGCTTTGCTGCAAAGCGTGCAGTGTTTTCTGACGGAAAGCCGGGTCGTCCCGGCTCATCTGCTGCACAAACAATTTGGTCTGTTCGCGCACTGTGGCACCATCAGCCGGGCAGCGGCTTTTGATGATGGGCAGCCCGGCGTGGTATACCGCGCTTTTTACCTCGCTTTCGGTGGCAAAGATCATTGGCCGGATCAGCGTAATGTTGCGCTGGTCCAGATAGGTCACGGGCGAAAAACACCCAATACGGCCTTCCCGCCAAAGGTTCATGTAAAAAGTCTCCACGGCATCATCCAGGTGGTGCCCCAGCGCCACTTTGTTGCAGCCAAGTTCCTGCGCCGCCGTGTGCAGCGCGCCGCGCCGCAGCTTGGCGCACAGGGCGCAGGGGTTCTTCTCCTTGCGGTAGTCGAACACTACAGGGCCGATCTCGGTACGGCGGATCTCATAGGGGATATCGTACTGGGCAAACAGCTCCTGCAATACGGTGTAATCCATGGGCCTGCCGCCGAACTGCGGGTCCAGCGTGACGGCCTGCACCGTAAAATCAAAGCCGATGTACTTGCGCAGTTCGGCAAGGCCGATGGTAAGGGCCACGCTGTCCTTGCCGCCGGAAACGCCCACCATCACCCGGTCGCCGGGGGCGATCATTTCATAGTCCTGCACAGCCTTGCGCATCAGGCCGCAAAGCCGCTGCATTGCACGAAGATCACTCATGACAGGCTCACACTTTCTACCAGATTGACCACATCGCTGATGGACGCCAGCTTGGTCAGCGCTGAGACATAGACCACATCGCCGCTGTCGTAGGTGATGGTAGCCAGTACGGCGTAGTAGGTGCGGATATCGCAACGCACCGCCTCTACGGCTGCACCCTCCACGGTCAGGTTGACCTTGCGGGGTTTGATGACGCCGTAAGCTTGTTTAAGGTCAGCTTCCGAATCCTCAATGAAGTTTTCGTAGCTGTCGGCGGTGCCCCGCTGTAACAAAACGGCCTGATAGTCTTCGCTGTCTGCCGTGTCGGCGGTAGCCAGCTCCAGCACGGTGCCGAGGGTGGGGTCCTCAGTCATGCGGCACACGCTCCACACGCTGCTGTCGTAGTAGACAGAGATGCCGTTCGTGCCGGTATAGTGGGTGTCAGGCGTCGCAGGGGTCTGCCGATTCACCAGCAGGGTGAGCACCATGTAGGCTGCGATGCCCAGACAGATGAAGATGGCCATCGCTGTCAGCAGCTTGGAGCTGCGGCGCTGCGCCGAAGAAGTGCGGTCGATCTCATTTGGCATGGAAGTATTCTCCTTGTGTTGGCAAGGCGGCGGTACGCCGCCCATATCCTTTATAGTATACCACAACTGCAGCGGGATTTGTAGCGGGCAAATGGCAAAAATATGGCGGTGCGGGCAAAAAACTTTTGCAAAAATCGAAATTCAGAAATCAAGAGGATTTGAGAGAAAACAAGCGATTTTGAGAGTTTCAAAAATTTCCGCTGAAAAAATCCAAAAATCATGTTGACAGGCGCGTTTTTGTGTTGTATACTGACACTCGCGCCCCAAAAGGGTGCCTGAACCGTACAAAACACTTATCAGGAGGAAATAGATATGAGCACTACTCTCGTAAAGCCCGCTGAAGTCGAGCGCAAGTGGTATCTGCTCGACGCTGCCGGCAAGAGCCTGGGCCACGTCGCTGCTGAGGCTGCTGTTCTGCTGCGCGGCAAGCAGAAGGTCGATTATACCCCCAATGTTGACTGCGGCGATTACGTCGTCGTCATCAACTGCGACAAGGCTGTCCTGACCGGCAAGAAGGCCGAGCAGAAGTTCCACATCACCCACAGCAAGTTCATCGGCGGCCTGAAGAAGGTCCAGTACAGCAAGCTGATGGCTGAGAACAGCGATCTGGCCATGACCTACGCTGTCAAGGGCATGATCCCTTCCAACACCATCGGTGCTAAGGCCCTGACCCGCCTGCACTGCTACCAGGGTGCCGAGCACGCTCACGCAGCTCAGAAGCCCGAGAAGATCGAGTTCTAAGAAGGAGGCAATCGAACATGTACGAAACCAAACCTTATTTCTACGGCACTGGTCGTCGTAAGGATTCCGTTGCCCGCGTTCGCGTTTATCAGGGCACTGGCAAGGTCACCATCAATGACCGTGACATCGACAACTACTTCGGTCTGGAGACCCTGAAGCTGATCGTCCGCTCTCCGCTGGTCCTGCTGGGCCTTGAGGGCAAGTATGACGTCGTCGTCCGCGTTTCCGGCGGCGGTGTTTCCGGTCAGGCTGGCGCTATCCGCCACGGCCTGAGCCGCGCCCTGCTGCAGCAGAGCGATGAGAACCGCTCTGTCCTGAAGAAGGCTGGCTTCCTGACCCGCGATCCTCGTATGAAGGAGCGCAAGAAGTATGGTCTGAAGGCTGCACGTCGTGCACCCCAGTTCAGCAAGCGCTGATTTTACCGGTACTGCGATTTTACGGCTCTGCTTCGGCAGAGCCGTTTTTGTTTGTCAGGTGCTTTTCCTGCTGGACTGGGGGGCACGACTGCGCAGGTCTGTCGGTTGCCCCGAAGGGGCGAGACAGACGCGCGTTTCAAATCGTTGCTCAAGCATCGCGTGGGCGGCGGGGCCGCCCCAGCGATGCACCCCAGTTCAGCAAGTGCAACAGCGACGACCGCCGCCAGCGGCGGAAACAGGGAGGAGCTGTTGGGGCTGCGGCCAGCAGGATATGAGGCCCGCTCAAGGGCCGAAATAGACGCTGGGAACCGCACCCCGGGGAAGACTGCCCGGAGATGCGGTTTTAGTAGGGCTGTCATGTCCGTAAAAGTAAACTTTTTTCCAGATGGCTTGACATTTTTGCTGTTTGGCATATAATGAAGGTAGTCAAAGGAAGTTGACTGGTGAGCTCATGACGTTCACAAAAAGCGAACCCCCTCGGAGTTGCGTTCCGAGGGGGTTCTTTTGGGCTTACTTACCCTTGCGGTAGCTGTCAAGCCACTTGCAGATGTAGTACGAAACTACATTTGCTCCGACAGTTACGAGGAAGTTGCAGATAAGTGAACTCATGGCGCTCACCTCCTCTCTGATGCCAGTTTGGAGAAGGGCAGCGATACCAGTATAACACAGCAGCAAAAGGAACGCAAACCTTGTCGAAGCGGGGCAAAAGAGAAAAATCGAACTTCCTTTCTCCCCCTCTTGACAAAAGCGAAAAAAGAGACTATTATAGCCAGTAGACAGACAATGGAGCCTGGGGTGTGTTCACCCTAGGCTTTTTTCTTTGGAATGTCTTGGGAAATGTCTCGCTGCGGGCCGATAGAGGGGGTCCGCAGCGAAGAAAACTGGAATGTGGGACCACGGCAGAAAGGTGTCTGCCGGGCCGCAAAAGAGGAAAAGGAGAAGGTATCATGAACGAGAATGTTGATAGTCTGATGATTCGTCTGGTCGGTCTTGCACTGGCTGTTCTGATGATGGCAGGCATGACCATCTATACGGGCCTTTTCCCGAAGGCATCTGCAAAGGCCGCTGACACCCACGCCGCTGTCATCAGCGTGCAGGAGGGCTATGTGGCAGCAGAGGACGTTCAGCAGAACGTCTGAGTGGTTCATTCTTCAAAATAAGAGAGGCGCACCCCGGAGCAGTTCGCTCCGGGGTGCGCCTTTTTTGCGGCAAAGAGAGAGCTTTGCTTTGTGGGAGTTCCATAAAAATCAGCGATTGTTTTTTCACTTCCTGCGTGAATGGGGGTGAAACCTGCGTGAATGAGGATTGCCGGGGGGGGAGTAACATGGTATGATGGAGGTGCGAAGGGAATGGCACCCGAAACGCCAATATTGCGAAGCGAAAGGAAGATGTCTTATGAAAAAGCTCAAGAAGTTTGCGGCCCTGCTTCTGGCGGGAGCTCTGGTACTGTCTGTCCTGACGGGATGCGGTAAGAGTGATGCAAAAATCGTGAAGGATGTTTTGAATGCGATGACTCAGGCCGGTGAAGCACATAAGGTGGAAGATGCCGAAGGAAACACAAGAATCTATGAGAATAAAGAACTGGCATCCGAACGCGACAAGATCCTTGCATTGTTCAAAGCAGAAAATGGCAGAGTTTACGATGTGAATAGTGGAAAGAATGCACAAGACTACTTTATCGAGCTTTATGATGAAGATTATAATCTTTATGGAGCGGCTGTCTGCACGCTGCCGAAAGGAACGATTGACTGGAAAAATATATGCACGCAGATGCTGCCGGCGATGTGGCGCTTCTGGGGTAGCGCAGATGATCGAAACTTGGGAGTGTATATTGAAGTTCTCCATAATTACAAGATGAGTGATGACCAGAAGGGCGAAACATATATCATTTTTCTGACAAAGCAAGGAACTGAAGATGATGGCGGTGGTATTATTGTTATGTAAAACGCCTCACAGTTGCGACAAATAGAGTCGAAAAGCTTCTATTTTCGTCAAAACGCCAAATAAAATCTCGGAGAACTGTGCGTAACTCTGAATCTGCGGAAAAATATTGACAGTGTTTGGTCAGAAAGTGTAGAATGCGGACAAGAGAGACTGCCCGAAAAAGGCAGTCCACAACGGACGAAAACGCAGATAAAGGAGGAATTTTCCATGAAACTGTTCAGGAAGCTCGCGGCCGCCGCACTGGCTGGTGTGATGGCGCTGTCTATGCTGACCGGCTGTGCCCTCGGGGACGCCGCGAAAGAGAATGCGATGCTGAAGGCATTGCAGACGGTGGGCGATTTGTATCAAGTCAAGGTCTCTGAGAGCGACAGCTTGAGCAAGAAGGCCAGCGGTATATTCAAGGCTTTTAAGGACGCGAAGGGGACAGCTTGGGACATAGATGAGCTGCGGAAGGAAGGCTCTCTTGACATCAGTACAAGTGTGACCTACAAAGAAACTGATTATCGAGTTATCGTTCTCAAGATGCCCCAAAATGCAAAGGATTCCACAAAATGGGGTTATCCGGCTGATGCGATTCTTTATAGTTATAGTCTTAATAGATGCATCGAAAAGGATGAAGATGGCAACGACACGCTGAAAGTCGGCTTTGATGTCATGAACGATGCAAAGCTGACCGACAAGCAGGAAAAGGCCGAGGATTACATGGTCGTCTTTGCAAAGTGTCTGGACAGCGGCACGGGCAGTGGCTCCCACGCCTGATCATTTTCGGATGGGATAACTTTCTCCAATAAAGAAGCAGCGCCCCGGGGCCGACCGCTCCGGGGCGCTGCTGCGTTTTCAGCGTCTCTGCTGCTTGAGGCGGGTCATGAAGTCGTCGGCTTCGATGGCCTCGGGGGTAAAGCTGTTGTTGTTCCACCAGCTGGCGAGGGCGGCGGCGACGGTGAGGCCGCTGGAAATGAGCTGTTCCAGCTGGGCGCTCTCGATGGGCAGGATGGGCTTGCCCACGGCGCTGAGGACCTGATTGGTCAGGGCCAGAGCCAGCGCAGCGGTGCGGGCCAGAGTGGATGCAGAGATGTTGTGATGAGTCATAGGGAGTACCTCTCTTTCTGATTTCATGATATGTGTGTTGTTGTCAGTCGGCTTCCCGCAGCACGACAGTGCCCGCGAAGATGAGGGTGGTGTCGCCGTCGTAGTAGGCGCTGCCGTGGGCGATGTCGATGAAGTCGTTTTCCTCCACCCACCCGGCCTCCACCGAGGGCGGATAGAAGTTGTTGACGGCGGACAGGTACAGCTGATACTCCACGCCTTTTTCCAGCGGAAAACCGCCCATGTCGAGGACGACATCGTTGTAGCCTCGGATGAGTTCCAGCGAGAGGTCCACCAGCGGGGTGGTGGAGCCGTACCGGCGCAGGATGGCCCGCATCTTTCCGGCCACAAAGCCTTTGATGCGGAATTCCAGCGCGCGGAGCAGGAGGCCGGACTTTTTGGCGGTCAGGGGCATGGAAAACTCGGCGTGGGAGGGAGCGGCGTCCCACGCGGGGATGCTGCCGCTGGCGTCGTGGGCCGTCTCGATGCGGTAGACGGCGGGGGTCACGGTGACGGTGCAGCCGTCGCTTTTGGTGTCAGAGACGGCGGTGACGACGGCGGTGCCCTTCTTGAGGCCGGTGACGCGGCCTGCCTCCACCGAGACGACGTCCTCCGGCGAAGCGCTCCAAAGCACCGTCTGGTCGGTGGCGTCCGGGGGCGTGATGGAGACGCTGAGGTCGGCGGAGCTGAGCCGGGGCAGCTCCAGAGTGTGCTGGCTCAGAGCCACCTTCTGGACGGGGATGATGTCCGGCTCAGGCAGGGGCGTGGGCGGCGCGGTGTCCCACAGCTTTTTCAGGGCGGTCAGGTCGTCCTGTGCGCTGCTGCCGGTGTAGCTGGCGGCGTCCAGCAGCTTGAGCAGAAGGGCTTTTTCCTCGCTGCCCAGCCCGCTGAGGCGGTCGGCGCTCACGGTGTCGATGGTCAGTGCGCCGGTGGCGGCATCCACCTTCACCACCCGCACCAGCTGGCCCGCCTGCGGCAGGACGGGGCGGGGCGTTGCCCAGACGTCCAGCGCGTTCAGCCGGACCGCGCCGCTCCTGCCGTTGACGCTCAGGACAGCGCCCTCGCCGGGCGCGTAGGAGGCCGCACGCTCGGCTGCGGCCTCTGCCTGTTCGGCATAGCCTGCGGCCAGCGTGGCGCTGGCGGCGGTCTGCTGGGCCGAGGCTGCCGCCTCGCTGGCGCTCTGCTTGGCGTTCTCCTCGCCGGAGGCCGCCCGCTTGGCGGCCTCGGCGGCGGCGTTGGCGCTGGCGACCACCCGGGCGATGAACTGCTCGTAGACCGAGGGCGTCAGCTCCTCGCCCCCGCCCTCGGTGGGGAGGATGTCGTGGACGTCATACTGGCCGGGCCGGGTGTAGGCGGTGTAGCCCTCGCCGTTGGCGGCGGCCAGCATCCACTCGCCGCTGGCCCAGCCGGTGAAGCTGCGGCCCACCCGGACGCGGCCCGCTTCGTCCAGCTCCAAAGGCTCGGCCAGTGTGCCGTCGGCGTGGCGGATGTGGAGGGTGACGATGCACCCGGCCCACTGCCGGGGCAGGGCAAATTCCAGCCAGTCCACGCCTTCGGCCTTCTGTGCGCCCAGATGCAGCCGGTGGGGCTGGGCGAGAAATTCGGTGCCGCCGAAGTCCCGGGCGGTAATGTTGATCTGCATGGTGAAAACTCCTTTCGTTTGGTTTTGCATCTGGCCTGATTGTAGCGCAGAGCGGCAAGGCGTGGGAGAGTACACTTTTTTATTTGGAATTTGGTGGGTTCGGCATTTTGCCAAACGGCATTTTCGGGGAGAAATTACCCCCTGTTTCCGGCCGGAAAATAAGGGGAAAACAGCCCGTGATTTGTGTCGGAAATGGGCCTGTCAAGGCCGGTTTGACGCTGCAAAGATGCTCTGCGATACTGCAAAAAACGGCCCGGAAAGCGCGGCGGAAATGTTAAAAATATATGAACGGATAAGAGCCGAAAATTGCGAAAAAATCGGAGAGAAACCATTGAATTTCATGAAATCGAGTGAAAACTATGTACAGATTGCACAAAAAACTATGTGAAGCAATTATCAAACCCGAAGCCCTCGATTTGACAAAACGGCTCCGGTCTGCTAAAATAACGTCCGCTCAACACACGTTGCAGCGCATAAAATTCATCACGGTGAAGTGAAAAGCCGCATTTGCGGCGCCCGCTGTGCGGGGTAACTGCGCACAGTTTGGCGGGCCTTGAGATACAGGCCCGCTGTCCATTCCAAAATCTGAAAAGAGAGGAGTTGTCTCGTATCGCTTCCGTCAAATTTAAAAAAGCATTGTCTGGCTGCACCCGTGCAGCCTCGTCCCGTGTGCTGGCGTTCTGCGTCATGGCTGCGTGTCTCGTGTTCACGCTGGCTGTGACCGCCGCGAATCTGCGGCTGACCTACGTCACAGACTCCCACGGTGCGCGGCAGGTGGTCCTCACCTCTGAGAGCGACCCCGCCCGCGTTATGAGCCTTTCCGGCATCGAGGCCGAGGAGGGAGACGAAGTCTACTACACTGCCTTCGCCGGCAGTCTGGCATCCCTGAACATCGAGCGTGCCTTCAGCGTCACCATCGAGGCAGACGGGCAGGAATACCCCGTCCGGATGGTGATGGGCACGGTGGCCGACGCGCTGGAACGCGCCGGCATCACGCTGGATGCAGATGACTACACCGAGCCGGCGCTGAGTGCGCGCGTCACGGCGGGCAGCAAGATCGAAGTCCACCGTGTCGAGTATCAGGATAAGGTGGAGACGCAGGCCGTCCCCTATGACACCGAATATGTCTACACCAGCCTCTACTTCCGCAACACCGGCCACACCACCACGATGCAGCACGGCGCGGAGGGCCAGCAGACCGTCACTACCCGCGAGCGCTGGGTGGATGGTGAGCTGGAGAACAGCGTCGTCACCGATGTGACCACCACCGTGGAGCCGACCGACCATGTGGTCAAGACCTACGGCGCAGGTGCGCCCGTCTCGCCCCTGACCGGCCCGGACGGCACCACCAACGCCCCCGCCAGCTACAGCAAAGTCCTCACCGGCAAGGCCACCGGCTACTATTCCAAGTCCGGCAAAGGCTCCTCCGGTCTGGGTCTGGGGTACGGCACCGTGGCCGTTGACCCCAGTGTCATCCCCTACGGCACCCTGCTGTATATCACTTCCACCGACGGCAGCTTCGTCTATGGCTACGCTGTGGCCACGGACACCGGCATCGCCGTGCAGGATGGCCGCATCCTCGTGGACCTGTTCTACGAGACCTACGCGGAGTCGGTCATCAACGGCGCCATCAACGTCAACGTCTATGTCGTGGGCTGATGGGCCTAGAGAAAAACTGAAGTAAAAGAATGGAAAAGCATCCGCTCTGTTTTTGTGCCAAATGCGCGAAAACCGGGGCGGATGCTTCTTTTTTGCCCGGAATCTGTCATGTTTGCTGATAATTCTTGTCTAAAATTAGAGATGTTGTATATATAAGAAAAATATCAACGAAAAGATTATGGTATATTTTCCAAGAAAGCCCTTGAAAAATCCGACGAAATTCTTTAATATAAGAGAGTAAAAGGCACAGCGCTGCCCATGCGGCCTGTGCGGGGAGGAGCTGTTTATGAAACCGACTGAGGAAAAGACCCACAGCAATCCATCGGATCTTCCGGTGTATTTGTTCAAACAGGGCAACAACTGTGAAGCATACCGCTATTTTGGCGCACACATCGAGCAGCGGGCCGGGGAGACGGGCGTGGTGTTCCGCGTCTGGGCACCGCACGCGACGGCCATCAGCGTGGTAGGCGATTTCAATAGTTGGAAACCGGGCAGCCACCCGATGCGCAAGGTGGACGGCGATTCCGTATGGGAGCTGTTCATCCCGGGCATGAAGGAATATGACGTATACAAATACTGCGTGACCACCCGTTCGGGCGACCTCGTCTACAAGGCCGACCCCTATGCGTTCCACGCTGAGACCCGCCCCTCGAACGGCAGCAAGGTCTATGACCTGAACGGTTTCGTCTGGCACGATGAGGCATGGCAGAGCGCCCAGAAGAAGGCGGACGTCATCAATGGGCCGATGAACATCTACGAGATGCACGCCGGCAGCTGGAAGATGAAGGAGGGCGGCCTGCCCTACAACTACTCCGAGCTGGCCGACGAGCTGATCCCCTACATCACCGAGATGGGCTACACCCACGTCGAGCTGCTGCCTGTCATGGAGTACCCCTTCGACGGCAGCTGGGGCTATCAGGTGACGGGCTACTTTGCCCCCACCAGCCGCTACGGCACCCCGAAGGACCTGATGGCCTTCGTGGACAAGATGCACGAGGCGGGCATCGGCGTCATCATGGACTGGGTGCCGGCCCACTTCCCGAAAGACCAGTTCGGCCTGTACAACTTCGACGGCGAGGCCTGCTATGAGGACCCGAACCCCAAGCGCGGCGAGCACAAGGAGTGGGGCACGATGGTGTTCGACTTCGGCCGCAGCGAGGTGCAGAGCTTCCTCATCTCCAGCGCCCTCTACTGGCTGGAGCAGTACCACATCGATGGCCTGCGGGTGGATGCCGTGGCCTCCATGCTCTATCTGGACTACAACCGCAAGCAGGGCGAGTGGGAGCCGAACAAGAACGGCGGCAAGGAGAACCTTGAGGCCGTGGCCTTCCTGCAGAAGCTCAACAACACGGTTCTGGGCCGCCATCCCCACAAGTACATGATCGCGGAGGAGTCCACCGCATGGCCGATGGTCACAAAGCCTGCTTCGGACGGCGGCCTCGGCTTCAACTTCAAGTGGAACATGGGTTGGATGAACGATATGCTCAGCTACATGAAGACCGACCCACTCTTCCGCGCAGGCAACCACAACAAAGTCACCTTCAGCTTCTTCTATGCCTTCAGCGAGAACTTCGTGCTGCCCATCAGCCACGACGAGGTCGTCCACGGCAAGGGGAGCCTCATCAACAAGATGCCCGGAGATTATGAGGCCAAGTTCGCAAACCTGCGCACCTTCTTCGGCTACATGATGGCACACCCCGGCAAGAAGCTGCTGTTCATGGGACAGGAGTTCGGTCAGTTTGCCGAGTGGAACGAGACAAAGCAGCTGGACTGGATGCTGCTGGATTACGACAAGCACGCCGAGCTGCAGAACTACGTCCGCACCCTGAACGCCTTCTATAAAGAGCACCCTGCCCTCTGGCAGATCGATTACAGCTGGGAGGGCTTCCAGTGGATCGTGCCGGACGACTCGCAGCAGAGCGTCATCGCCTTCCTGCGCAAGGATGCCGCTGGTAAGCAGATCCTTGTCATCTGCAACTTCAACCCCGTCCTGCGCGAGGGCTACACCCTCGGCGCACCGGTGTCCGGCACCTACAAGGAGATCCTGAACAGCGACGATGCCGCTTTCGGCGGCTCCGGCACCGTGCACAACAAGCCGGTGCGTACCCACAAAAAGCCGCAGCACGGCTTTGAGCAGAGCATCACCGTTACCCTGCCGCCCATGAGCACCCTGTACTTTGAGGTGCCCACAAAGCGCACCCGCAAGGCAGCAGAGGACAGCACGGACAAACCGGCAAAAAAGACCGCCAAAAAATCCACCGTCAAGGGCGCCGTGGAAAAGGCAGTAAAAAAGACGACCCGCAAGGCCAAAGCCGAGCCGGACGCCGACAAGCCGGTAAAAAAGACCCGCACCACCAAGGCCAAGGCCGCCGAAACGGCAGCTGAAAAACCGGAAAAAGCCAAAAAGACCGCTGCCAAGCCCAAGGCCGCAGCGGACAAGCCGGTAAAGAAAACCGCCGCCAAGGCAAAGACCGCGGCAAAAGCAAAACCTGAGACCGAAGCAGAAACCAAACCCGCAAAGCGCACCCGCAAAGCAAAAGCACCCAAGGAGTAAGGATGCCCACACGGATGCACGCACGAACATTCTGATCTGTTGACTATCATTTCCAAAACGGAAATGCTAAAGGGGAGAATAAAGCTATGGCAAAAGAAATCG
>OIAG01000777.1_pt1 | contig 13726 bp, 8 predicted proteins | sample 1580701 | NCBI WGS metagenome assembly OIAG01 (sample SAMEA3882551, study PRJEB24775) | human gut metagenome | biome: human-associated habitat; feature: intestine environment; material: feces | place: Netherlands | collected 2009/2010 | reverse complement strand
ATACCGCTGCGGCCAAGCGCCTCGACATCAACCTGGACGATTGCATCATCTGGGTCGGTATGGACGTGCGCACGGAATCGGGCGACATCGTGGGCTATTGCTCGGACGTTGAGTTCAAGCCACGCTCGGGCATCGTGCAGGCATTCTATGTGACCGCCGGTGCTGCTTCGAGTGTTTTGGTTGGTGACACGCAGGTGCCGCCGACGATGCTGCGCGGCTATGCGGACGGCGCGATGATTGTTTCGGACGAGGTCAAGTCGCTCGGGTATTCGGGCGGTGCGGCTGCCAAGGCCGCCGAGGCCAGCGTCGTGGTGGGCGACAAGGTCAAAAAGGGCGCCAAGGTGCTCGACGACAAGGGATCGGTTGCCGTGGACAAGGGCAGTCGCGCACTGGGCAAGCAGCTCGGCAAGACGCGCGGCATGTTCAAGGCGTTTAAGGACGAATACCAAAAGGCGAGCGGAGGCTCGTCAAAAGCTACAAAATAGCGACGTACCAAATGATGGGAGGCAAGCCGGAGACCTGTTGCTCCGGCTTGCTGTGTTTATGGGGGAGGGCACATGCGCCAAAACGGATCTAACTTAAACGGGCGCTCGGGTGCGCGTCCGACGGCGCGCCGCGACCTGGGGCAGCTGCCCAGCGGCCAGCGCAAGCGTCGCCGTAAGCCCGGCGCGATGTACCTCAACCATAGCCGTGGGTTTAGCGACCGCAGCGCTCGCATCGGCAACAGCCGCACGCCCCGTCGTTCGTCTCGCCTGCCCTATGCGCTCATCGCCGTGGGTTGCGCGCTCGTACTGTTTATCGCTGCCGTCGTGGGCTACGTCAACCGCAGCGTGGATGTCGTCCTCAACGGCCAGGAGACTGCGGTGCGCATCGGCTCTACGCTGCAAAATCTTATCGACGATCAGGAGCTGACCGATACCTACGACGCCGGGGACCTGCTGGCCGTTGACGACAGCGTGCTGACCCGCCATGGCGGCGAAAAGCTGTCGGTAAAGGTGGACGGCAAGCGCATAAAACAGGGCAAGTGGAAAAGCCGCGAGCTTACGGGCGGCGAGAAGGTGACGGTCAAGGACGGCCGCGACACGTACGAGAAGCACGAGGTCCAGGCGACGGTTATCGAGCCCAAGCTCAAGGTCGAGGGCACGGGCGCTATCGAGTATGTGCAGACGTGGGGTGCCCAGGGCCGCTCCGAGGTGTGGGTTGGTGAGCAATCGGGCAAGACGCAGGACCGCGGCGAGGTCGTGCCCGCCACCGATTGCGTTGTTGCGTGCGCCAGCGTGGCGCCCCAGGGCAACAAAAAGTACGTGGCGCTGACGTTTGACGAGGGTCCGAGCGGCGCCACCAAACAGATCTTGCAGGTGCTCAAGGAAAAGGGCGTCACCGCGACGTTCTTCCTTTCGGGCGATGCGGCCGAGGCCTCGCCTGCCACGGCCAAGGCGATTGTCGATGCCGGGTGCGAGATCGGATCCAACAGCTACAGCGACGATTCGCTCAAGGGTCAGGACCGTGAGGCGGTACGCGAACAGATCACGAAAGGCACCGATGCGATTAAGTCGGCGACCGGCGTGAAGACGATGCTGCTGCGTGCTCCCTACGCTGCCTTTGACGAGCAAAACTGGATTGATGCGATGGACCTGGTGTCTGCCGTGGTCTCGTGGAATATCGATTCGGGCGACTGGCTGCTCAACGGTGCCGACGAGCAGGTCTCGACGGTGCTCGATTCGGTGACGCCGGGCAATATCGTGCTGCTCACCGATAGAGACGAATGCGCCGAGCAGACGCTCGAGGCGCTGCCGCAGATTATCGACGGCCTCATTGCCGACGGCTACAAGATCGTGACGCTCAGCGACCTGGTCAAGACGGACACGGCATTGAGCAAAAAGCTCACCTCGCTGACGAAGGTCACCATGCCCAAGGACGCCGTGTTCCCCCAACTTGCCGAGGACGAAGATACCACAGAGTAGTCATTGGGTAGTCATTTAAGAACGTCCCCAATGACTATGTCACGGATGCGTCAGCGTTTGGTATGCCTGCAATGTGCAGCGCATAAATTCGATGCCGCAGGGCGATGCTGATGCTATAGTTACTGCGGATAACAAGGGTCAAGAGAAAGGTTGCAGGTGAAATCCAAACCTCGACCATACAGTCGATGACCCCATGCAGGTGCTTCTTGCGCATGCACGGGGTGTGAGCGCCGAGCGGCATGCCGCCCGCGCATGCGTATACATATCTAAAAGTCCACGGATGGCGTGCCGGCATGGCCGCAGTCCGAAGGGATAATGATGGGGAGCACCAGTGAATTATCTGAGTGAGATGCTCAAACTGCCGGTCTTGGACGTCGATGGCGAAAAGCTCGGCGTTGTGAATGATTTTGGCATTGCTACCGGCGAAGTTTTTCCGCACGTGACGTCGCTCGCGTTCCGCGGACCCGGCAAGACACCGTTTATGATCAGCTGGCGCAAATGGGTCGACCGTATCGACGAGACGGGTGTGCACCTTAAGTCGCCGGCCACCGAAATCCGTTTTTCGTACCTGCAACCGACCGAACTCTTGCTCGCCCGCGACGTGCTCAACAAGCAGATTGTTGACACGCAGGGTATGAAGGTCGTGCGCGTAAACGACATCAAGTTTTCCATGTCGGGCGAAAATCAGCTGCGCCTGCTAGGTGCCGAAGTTGGTGCCCGCGGTCTGCTGCGCGCGATCAGCCCCACACTCGAGCATGTCGTCGAGGGCTTTATGAAGCACCTGGGCAAGCCGCTCAGCGAGGACATTATTGCCTGGTCTTACATGGACCTGCTCGATCGCTCGACTAAGAACATCCAGCTCTCGGTGTCGCACAAGACGCTTGGTGAGCTGCACCCTGCCGACATTGCCGACATCATCGAGCAGCTCGACCCGCGTCTACGTGCGCAGGTGTTTGCGCAGCTCGATACTGCCCAGGCCGCCGAGGCCATCTCGGAGTTCGATGACGACGAGCTTATGACCGAGATGCTCGAGGGCCTGTCCGATACGGACGCATCGTCGATGCTGGCCATGATGGATCCGGACGACGCCGCCGACCTGATCGACGAGCTCGATTACGAGAAGGCCGAGAAGCTCCTGCGCCTGATGGGCGTCAAGGAGGAGAAGGCGATTCGTAACCTGCTGGGCTATGAGGACAACACTGCCGGTCGCATCATGACCTCGGAGTTTGTCTCCCTGCCTGCCACGGCGACGGTCGGTGACGCCATCGAGGCGATCCGCAAGCTCGACGAGGACTTCGAGAGCGTCTACTACGTCTATACCGAGGACCCGAGCGGCATGCTCACCGGCGTGCTTTCGCTGCGCACGCTCATCGTGGCCGACCGCGACGCCACGCTGGGTCAGCTGGCCTATCGCGACCTGGTGTATGTGTCGCCCGACGATGACCAGGAAGACGTAACGGACGAGATGACCAAGTACGACCTGGTTGCCATCCCTGTCTGCGACGAGAACCGTCATATCCTGGGCATCGTGACCTTCGACGACGCCATGGACGTTATCGCCGAGGAGCATCAGGAGGACCTGCAGATCGCCGGTGTCGGCTCGGGCGATAGCGCGTCGGACGACTCGACGAACGTGCTCAGCTGGTTCGTGCATCGCCAGTACTGGGTTGTCGTGTGGGGTATTGCCTCGTGCATCATGGCAACAGTGCTGGGGACAGCGCTGGGCTCCGCGCATCTGGTGGTGTTCCCCATGTGCGCCATGCCGCTCGTGCTGCTTGCTGCCTCGCGCATGGTGTCGTTCGTCAAGAACTACTTCCTCGAGTACGACGGCCACGACGACGAGCCCAAACCGTACCTGGGATTCTTCTTCCAGAGCACGGGTATGGGCCTGATCCTTTCGCTCGTGACCTACCTGTGCGCGCAGCTGGTGCGCACCGCTGCATTCCCCGATGCGTCCATGTTTGAGGAGCAACTCTTTACCGGGTGTTTTAACATCGCGGCCATCATCTGCCTGGTTGGCAACATGAGCGCCGTGATTTACCTGATGGTGCTGTTCTGGCGTGACGAGCATGACCTCAACACGTCGGGCACCGCCATGAACGTTATTGCCGTCATGATCTCGTGCGTAGCGTACTGCGCCGCTGCGGTGCTGCTCACCATGTCGGCCATTGGCTAGGTGGTCGCGTGCAAAATACCAAGCAAAAGTCGGGCACCAAGCAAAAGTTGACCATCGCGGCCATCTTTGGCGCCATGGGCCCTGGCCTTCTGGCGGCGCTTTCGGGTAATGACGCCGGCGGCATCGCCACGTATTCCAGCGCCGGTGCCAGCTATGGCTACAAGATGCTGTGGATGCTTCCCGTCATGACCGTGCTGCTAATCGTGACGCAGGAGACTGCGGCGCGTTGCGGCTGCGTCACAGGCAAGGGCCTGGCGTCGCTCATCCGCGAACGCTTTGGCGTGCGCAGGAGCGTGCTGGCCATGGCGGCGCTGCTGATCGCCAATACGGCCGTGACCATTTCGGAGTTTGCGGGTATCGCGAGCGGCCTTGCCCTCTTTGGTGTGCCGGCGAGCATCTCGGTGCCGCTGGTGGCGCTGCTGGTTTGGATGCTTACCATGTCGGGCAGCTTCCAGCGCATCGAGAAGATTCTGCTGCTGGTGAGCTGCGTGTTTGTGACCTACATTGTCGCTGCATTTATGGCTGGTCCCAGCTGGGGCGAGGTGGCGGTCGACCTGGTTGTGCCCAACATCCAAAATGACCCCAGCTACGTGTCGCTTGTGGTCGCAACGATCGGTACCACCATCGCGCCGTGGATGATTTTCTTGGCGCAGAACAACGTGGTCGATAAGAACGCGGGCGAGGACGATATCGTGCTGCAGCGTATCGACACCGTGAGCGGCTCGATTGCCGCCGATGTCATCGCCGGTTTTATTATCATTACGACCGGTACGGTGTTGTTCCCTGCAGGCATTCAGATTAGCGACGCTGCCGATGCCGCCCGCGCATTGGAGCCCATCGCGGGCCAGTGGTCCACGGTGCTGTTTGCCTCGGGCCTGGTCGCGGCGAGCTTCTTGGCCGCCTGTGTGCTGCCAGGCGTTACGTCCAGCGCCATCTGCGAGGCATTTGGCTGGGAGCGCGGTGCCGATCGCAGCTGGGACGAGGCCCCGGTCTATCGCGGCATCATTACGGCCATCATCGCCATCTCTGCCGTGCTGGTGCTCATGCCCGGCATCGACCTGTTCCAGATTATGATGACCTCGCAGGTCATCAATGGCGTGCTGCTGCCTGTAGTCTTGGTATTCCAGGTGGTTATCGCGGCGGATCGCCACATTATGGGTGCCAACCGCAACGGCCGTGTGTGGAACGTGCTCACTTGGGCGACTATCGCCGTGATTACGGTGCTGACAGTCGTCATGTTTGTGCTGCAAGCGATGGGCTACAGCGCTTAACGCCCACTTTTGCTTCCGAACAGGCCGCAGCGATGGGCTGCGGCCTGTTTTTTGTCTGCTATAGGGTGTTAGTTATATAGCAATGGACAAAAAATGCCAAATATGAGTACTGTTGCTAAGTGAATAGCATTTACATCCTAAAAGATAATGAACATAGCCTTTAGTATGTTCATTAAAATTGGCTCCAATACGCCTTAAACCAGTCAGGTTGGCTGCTTTAGGGGGCTGTAGGGGACGCTCGGACGTCATTTTGGGTGGTTTTGCCTGTTACTAAAATGGTAACAGTACTCATATTTGCCCTTTTTTGCCCACAGACCTTTGAGGGTGCGGCGAAAAGGGCTTGTTTTGGTTGTTTGGGGCAGGCACGAGGCGCGGAAACGATGTCTGGAGCGACGGAGCGGCCTGGAATTCATCCGTAGAGGTCTTCATTGGTTGCGCCAGGAGTGCCTTCAGATGCCGGTACAAAAGGAGCGTCCCTAACTGCCGGAGGGGGCGTCGGTTGTGGCCGACGCCCCCTCCGGGTGCAAGCGGATTTGACAGTGTGTTACTTGTCGGTGCCTAGCTTGTGCGGTTTGTAGGCGAGCGCGTTGACGAGTGCGTCGGCGGCGGACTTGACGGCCGCCGGCTGCGGATCGTTAACGTGGTCCTCGGGATGCACGGGCAGGTCCTTCTTGACGGCATCGTGGATGAGCTTAAGGTACTCGGCCACGCCCGCGTTCGAAAGGTGCGTGCCGTCGCCATCGAACAGATCGTTGCGGTTGGCGCTATATCCGTACCAGTCAATAACGCGCACGTTTTTATAGCGCGTGGCGGCGTTGGCGATGGCCTGATTGGTGGCGCCGACCCATGGCTGCGGGCTGCGCGTGTTTACAAATACGACGGTGCGCTGATTGCCGGCATCGGCCATGATGGCGTCAATCTGGGCATCGGTCACTAGGCCGTTGGTGCCCAGCGCAAAGACTACGATCTTGCCGGCGAGGTTCTGCTGGATATAACCCTCAAATGTTGTGCGGCCCGCATCGAACTGGCGGCCCTTTTCGGCATCGATGTGACTGTGGGGGAACACGCCGTCAAAGGAATCGACGGCGCGCAGCGACACGGAGTCGCCGATCATCAGCAGGTCGTAGGATCCGTCGGGGAAGCCGTCGTTGTCCTTGTCGGTGTCATCGGCCGCCTGCTGGTCCTGGGGTTTTGCATTTTTGGCTTCCTTGTTTAGGATTTCGGCGCCCTCGCCGCTCAGCGCGGATGTGTCGGGCACAAAGACCAGACCACCCAGCGCCACGACAAGCACGACGCCGCAAACGGCGCACACGGGAATATGCGCGCGCACCCAGCTTGCGGGCGTGGTGGTGCCTTCGCGGAGCTCGGAAACGGTGCGTCCAAAGGCGCCCTTCCTAAACGGCGTCTCGATAAAGCGATAGGAGCATTCGGCTACGGCGACCACCACAAGTACCTGCAAGATATACTGCCACCAGGGCGTATCGCTGATGTTGGCGACCGGGTTCATAAGCAGCAGCAGCGGATAGTGCCACAGGTAGATGCTGTAGGAGCGCTTGCCGATCCATACGAGCGGCTCGGCGGACAGCGCGCGGGCAACCATTCCCTGGGGCTGCACGCAGGCCGCGATGACCATGAGCGTGAGGATGGAGCATAACAGCGTGCCGCCGCGATACTGGAACGCGGTGTAGCCGTTGGTGAGCGCGACCATGGCGGCAAGGCCAACCAGACCCACGACGCCCAAGACATCGATGGATGCGGGCGAGGACCAAAAGCGCACGAGGGCGCTCGGCTGTGCCGGGGCGGTATCGGCTGATTCGTCGACCTTCTTGCTAGGCTTGTCCTCGGCGTTCTTGCCGTGCTTGGCGGCGCCTGCCAGGCGATCGAGCCCCAAACGATGAGCGAGACGCACCGGCGCCAGGTCGCGATCGGGGATAAAGGCCATCCAGGCACCCAGCAGCAGCGAGAACACGCGGGTGTCGGTGCCGTAGTACACGCGGCTGGGGTCGGCGGCGGGGTTGTAAAGCACCATCATGGCGAGGGCAGATACCGCGGCAAGGCCCAGAACCACGCGGCGCGTGTTGGGCTTGCTCACATGCATGGATACCATGGCAAACAGCAGTGGCGGCCAAATCAGGTAGAACTGTTCCTCGATGGCAAGCGACCAAAAGTGCGTGAGCGGCGAGGGGTCGCCCAGAGCATTGAAGTACGAGACGTTTTGGGCAATCTGCCACCAGTTATTAAAGAACAGCAGCGACGGCAGGATGTCGGGGCGCATCTTGGTGAGCATCACATGGTTAAAGATGGTGCACAGCGCGCAGGTCACCACTACGACGGTCACCACGGCGGGGAACAGGCGGCGGATACGGCGGATCCAGAAGCTCTTGAGGTTGATGCGGCCGGTCTTAGCGACTTCGTTGAGAAGCAAGCGCGTGATCAGATAGCCCGAAAGCACAAAGAAGATCGTGACGCCGAGCAGGCCGCCCTGAGCCCACGTGAGGTTGAGGTGATAGAGCACCACCGCGACGACGGCGAGCGTGCGCAGGCCGTCGAGGGCGGGGATATAGCGAGATTTGGGGCGCGTGGGCGCCTGTTCATTTGCGGCGCTGTTGGTGTGGGCACCCTTGTTGGCGGGCGCGCGATGAGAGCCTGCGGCGCGGCTCGGCTCGGTGGTTTGTCGGTTAGCGCGCGAACGTTCGTGCGGCGCTTGTTGATCGCTCGCGTGGCGTGAGCTGCGCGAACTCGATCGCGGGAATTGTTCCATAAAACATCATCCAATGACGAGAATAATCAGCACGTCTTCATTGTAACCGCCTGCTCCTGTGAATGCTTGCTGCCGGCGCAAGCTCAAGCGCGCGTCCACATCAAAGTGAACTAAAGTTATAGAGGCGCGAGAGCGCACGATTGACGGCCAAAGGCGGGTGCAGAGCCCGCGGACGAGGAGGTTTCCATGGCAGATAGCGGCATCGTTGCGGTGTTCGGCAGCATGAACATGGACCTTTCGGTGGCGTGCGAGCGCATACCGCGTGCGGGCGAGACCGTCGGCGGCAGCGGGTTTATCACCAACGCCGGCGGCAAGGGCGCCAATCAGGCCGTAGCTGCCGCGCGTATGGGCGCGTGCACGCACATGATCGGCGCGGTCGGTCGCGACGCGTTCGGCGCGTCGCTCGTGGTGGGGCTCCAAGACGCCGTCGTGGACTGTGACTTTGTAGCGCGTCGCGATGACGTGGAGACGGGAACGGCGACCATCATTCGCTGCGAGGGCGACAACCGCATCGTGCTGTCGCCGGGCGCCAACCATGCGCTCGCGGGCGAGGATGTTGCCCGCGCGCTGAGGCGTCTGGTAGCCGATAAGCTCGACGGAGACGCCAGCGATATTGCCCCGGCTGTCGGAAGCGTCTTTATCGCCCAGGGCGAATGTGACCTTGCAGCGACGGCCGAGGCGCTCGTTTGCGCTCACGAGCTGGGGTTCTATACGGTCTTTAATCCAGCTCCTGCCTGCGAGTTGCCTGCGGAGGCCTGGCCTGCGGTCGACCTGGTCTGTCCCAACGAGACCGAGTGCCAGGTTCTGACGGGCATTCTGCCCACGGATGATGTGAGTTGCGTCGCCGCGTTCAATGCGCTGATCGACAAGGGCGCCGGCACCGCGGTCGTCACGTTGGGCGGTGCCGGCTCGGTTACGCTCGGCGATGGCGGTGAGCTGCTGCGCATGCCGGCACTTTCGAGTACGGTAGTCGATACCACGGCCGCCGGCGATACGTTTATCGGCGCGTTGGCGGCGGCTCGCCTAGAGGGCTTGCCGCTCTTTGAGTGCATGGCCGCGGGTGCTCGCGCCTCGGCAGTGACGGTGTCGCGCCTGGGCGCTCAGCAATCGATTCCCACGCGCGCCGAAGTTGAACATTGGTTTGGTTAAACGATAAAGACGGAGAAGCGGAGTAGAACAATGGCAATCAAGAAGCTGATCCTTGATCTGGATATGGGTGTGGATGATGCGATGGCGCTTGCCTATGCCATCGCGAGCCCCGAGGTGGAGCTCGTCGGCATCACCACGTGCTTTGGCAACGTGCGCGTCGACCAGTCGGCGCATAACTGCCTGGCGGTGCTCGACCTGTTGGGCCGTCCCGAGGTGCCGGTGTACCTGGGTGCCGACCGTCCTCTGCAGGCGACTGAGCCTTATACGCCGCCGGCGTCCACCGCGCTCATTCACGGTAAGAACGGCATCGGCGGCGCGAGCGTGCCCGCGTCGCCCTACGAGCCGGTGGGGGCGACATCGGCTGATGGCAACGCTGCGGTCGATTATCTGATCGATGCCGCGCGCACCTATGGTCCCGATCTGGTCTACGTAGCGACCGGCCCGCTCTCCAACCTGGCGCTTGCCCTGGAGCGCGATGCGGCGGCGGTGATGTCTATCGGCCGCGTGGTGGTAATGGGCGGTGCCCTGACCGTGCCCGGTAACGTGAGTGCGGGTGCCGAGGCCAACATGGCAAGCGATCCCGAGGCGGCCGATGCCGTGCTGCGCTCGGGCCGCAAGCTCACCATGGTGGGCCTGGACGTGACGCATCGCGTGGTGCTCACGCGCCGCGACATTGCCGGTTGGACGGGCTCGGGCACCATGGCGGGCTGCGCATTTGCGAGCATGGTCGAGCACTACATTGGCTCGTACGAGATGAACGCACCCTACCTGGGTGGTTGTGCGCTGCACGATCCGTTGGCCGTTGCCGTGGCGATCGACCCCACGCTCGTAGGTGCACTCGGCTGCAATCTGCGTGTTGATCTGCTGGGCGAGTATCGCGGTCGCACCATTTGCGATGAGCACCGCCTGTCCGATCCGGACAAGAGTGCGCTTGTGGCGCTGACCGTGGATGTCCCGCGCTTCCTGTCCGAGTTCAAGGCGCGCATGGCCCGCATCCTAGGCTAGGCTCGGGATCGAAGCACGCCCATCTGCTCGATGTGGCCGCTGGCGGGCCGACATCTACCGTTCGCCAGCCCGATGGTCCCCGGGGCGGGGAGAGCGCTATAATGCATTCTGCATCTTGGATTGTTACTCCTGTGTGGAGGCATGCCCAAGAGCAATACAACACGGATTGTTACGTAAGGCATGACCGCAATAGCACTGCTATTGGCTATCATGCCTTTTTCTGTGAGTGTTCTTGAAAGGAGGTTCACCATGCTTGCAATTAAAAAGCTTAACAACAACGCGGTTCTTTGCCGTGACGGACAGGGGCGAGATGTCATCGCCATGGGCAGGGGCGTCGGTTTCGGCGGAGATTTTCCTCGAGAGCTCCCTCTTTCTAAAATCGAGCATACGTTTTACGACATTGATCCTAAAGGACAAGATGTCATGAGGGATCTTCCCTCGGATATCGTGATGTTTGCGGCGAAAGTTATGGACATCGTTGCCAACGAACTGCCCTACGACCTCTCGACCAATGCGACGCTGTTCATGGCTGATCACCTGTCGTTTGCCGTTGCGCGAGCCCAAAAGGGGGTCCGCATCGCGATGCCTCTTGCCTATGAAGTGCGGGAGACGTATCCGAAGGAATACAAGGCTGCCCAGTTTATCGTCATGCGACTCGAGAAGGAGCTCGGAGAGCGGCTTCCCAAGGATGAGATTGCCAGTATTGCGATGAATCTCGTCAATGCGCGGGTTGTTCAGGCCATCGAGACCGCGAGCAAACCCACCAAGCAGTTTGACGATATGCTAGAAGATGTCACTGAGATCGTCGAGAGTGATTTTCGCATCATCGTTGACCGCGATTCCTACGATTTCACTCGCTATGCCACGCATCTGCGGTACCTGTTCAAGCGCATTCAAGCCGGCGAGTCGCTGAACAGCGCCAACATGCAGATGTACAAGAACTTTCGTGAGGAGTTTCCGCAGTTGGCAGAGTGCGTGAAGCATATCGGTTCCTATTGTCGTGAAACGTGGGACGCCACGCTCTCCGAGGAGGAGGAACTCTATCTGATGATCCATCTCAACCGGATCATCTCCAAAAAAGGATTGTAACCCGTAGCCATTCGGGGCATGACCTTTGCCGATTCGAACAGTAAGCCAAGATTGTGCAAAGGAGCCAATGATGGCAAATTACAAAAAGGTGGCAGAGCAGATTCTCTCCACTGTGGGCGGGGCGGAAAACGTGGCTTCGGTTACGCATTGCATGACGCGCCTGCGCTTCAACCTCAAGGATGAAAGCCTCTCGAATGATGAGAAGCTTGAGGACATCTCGTCTATCATCAGCGTCGTGCACGCCGGAGGGCAGGTGCAGCTGGTGGTCGGGCCCACGGTCGACAAGGTCTACGACGAGGTTTGTAAGCAGGGCGGATTCGAGGTCACGGTATCGATTGACGAGGAACTCGATGGCCCTCAGCTTAGCTGGAAGGAGCGCTTGGCGCCCAAGCACCTCTTCAATCAGCTGCTCGATGCCGTGAGCGGCGCTATCACCCCGATTCTTCCGATCTTTTGTGTCGCCGGTATCTTCAAGATGCTCGTTATTCTGTTTGGGCCCGAAGGCGCCGGTTTTATGTCCGAAACGAGCGACCTGTATCGGATCCTTTCCCTGGTGGGCGATGCGGCGTATTACTACTTCCCGGTGTTTGCCGCCTATAGCTCGGCTAAGAAGTTCAAAACGAGTCCTGTGCTGGCACTGCTCATCGCTGTTGTGATGATTTATCCCGACATGCTCGCTATTGTTGAGGACGGAAAGCCTTTCAGCGTCTTCGGCATCCCCATGCAGCTCGTCAACTACACCCAGGCTGTTCTTCCGGTCATCTTGATCACCTGGGCCCAGTCCTATGTTGAGCGCTTCTTTAAGAAGATCTCGCCTGATATGTTGCGCATTCTGATCGTACCCGTGGGTACGGTGCTCGTGATGTTGCCGGTCGCGCTGTGCCTCTGCGGCCCTGCCGTCCAATTTGTCATGGGCCTTGTGGCCGATTTCATCATTTGGCTCGCCTCTGTTGCCGGTCCCGCTGCGACCGCGGTTATCGGCGCATTCTGGAATCTGATCATCGCCACCGGCATGCACGTGCCGATCTATACCGCCATATTGCCCGCCGCGCTCCAGAACGGTTACGACGCCATCTTATACCCCGGCACCGCGGTTGTAGCCTACACCACGCTTGCCATCGCGCTCGCCTATGGCCTGCGCGCTAAGGGCAAGGAGAGTCGAGCCACGGGCTGGAACTTGTTCATCACCTATGCCTTCGGTCGCGTGAGTGAGCCCATCATCTACGGCATCCTGTTTCGCGACAAGAAGGCTCTTGCCTGGAACATGATTGGTGGTGCTGTCGGTGGTCTGCTGGTAAGCCTTCTTCATGCCAACGTCTATATCTTCACTGGCGTTGGTTTCCCATGGATGAACGTGCTCATGTTTGCTCAGGATATCATCCCTGGCACCATCGGGTGTCTTGCTGGCGGTGCCGTGACGTTTGCGTTGGCGATGATTTTTGGATTTGAAGGACAGGAGAAGATGCCGTTGAAGTCCAAGAGCGGCGATTCTGAGGCCGTTGAATCCGTCGAGGCATAAGAGGCTACTACACAAATATGCTCCCCAGCCGTTGCGCGGTCCGACCCCTTGGCCGCGCAACGGTACTGTGCTGTTGCGCGGCACTTGCCGAGTCCGTTGCGTTCGACAGTGTGGGCCGGGAATTTGATAGAAAGGACGACACCATAATGTTTAGAGAAGATTTTTTATGGGGCGGGGCTCTGGCTGCAAACCAGTGCGAGGGAGGATGGAACGAAGGCGGTCGCGGTTTAGCCAATTCCGACATGCTGCCGTTTGGCGATCAACGCATGGACGTCATGCGGGGAGACCTTGATCCGCGTGCGTTGGCACCCGACAGCTTCTATCCCGCTCGCAAGGGCATTGATTTTTACCATAGGTACAAGCAGGATATTGAACTGTTTGCCCAGATGGGTTTTAAATGCCTGCGCTTATCAATCGCCTGGAGCCGCATTTTTCCCAAAGGAGACGAAGCCGAGCCCAATGAAGAAGGCCTTGCCTTTTACGAGGATGTTTTTAGGACGTGTCGCGCGCATGACATTGAGCCTTTGGTGACGCTCAACCACTATGATGTCCCCATGCATCTCGTCGATGCGTATGGCGGATGGCGCGATCGCAGGTTGGTCGACCTGTTCGAGCGATATTCGCGTACCGTGTTCGAGCGCTATCGGGGATTGGTCAATTATTGGCTGACCTTTAACGAGATCAATATTCTTCTGCACAGCCCGTTCTCGGGCGCAGGCATTGCCTTCCAGCCGGGAGAGAACCGCAACCAGATTATCTACCAGGCAGCACACCATGTGCTGTTGGCCAGTG
>OIAG01000770.1_pt1 | contig 13856 bp, 18 predicted proteins | sample 1580701 | NCBI WGS metagenome assembly OIAG01 (sample SAMEA3882551, study PRJEB24775) | human gut metagenome | biome: human-associated habitat; feature: intestine environment; material: feces | place: Netherlands | collected 2009/2010 | reverse complement strand
ATGCGTTAGGGTTAACACCTCTGAAGTCACGTACACGAGGTAATGCTAAGTTGATCAGACGATCAGCGAACTCATACATCTTGTCTCCGCGAAGAGTGGTCTTGCAGCCGATCGGCATACCCTCTCTGATCTTGAAGTTAGCAACGGACTTCTTAGCCTTTGTTACGATAGCCTTCTGTCCGGTAATGATCTCCATATCCTTTACAGCAGAATCAAGCAGCTTCGCATTTTCCTTAGCTTCGCCAACACCCATATTTACTACGATCTTGTCAAGCTTCGGAACTTCCATGATGTTCTTGTAGCCGAACTTCTTAATCATGGCATCAACCATCTCGTTCTGATACATTTCCTTTAATCTTGCACTCACTGTTTCTTACCTCCTCTCTGTATTAGTCGATAACCTCGCCGGTCTTCTTGTTTACACGAACCTTCTTGCCGTCCTGAACAGAGAAGCCAACTCTTACAGCCTGTCCCTTAGCGCTGTACATTACGTTAGAAAGATCGATCGGAGCTTCCTTCTCGATGATTCCGCCCTGCTGATTAGCTGCGCTTGGCTTGCTGTGCTTTGTTACCATATTAACGCCCTCAACAACAACCTTGTTGTTCTTAGCGTCTACAGAAAGAACCTTGCCTTCCTTTTCTTTATCCTTGCCGGCGATAACCTTAACGGTATCGCCCTTCTTAATCTTGCTAGCCACAGTCGTGATCCTCCTTATAATACTTCCGGAGCCAGAGAAACGATCTTCATGAACTGCTTCTCTCTTAACTCTCTTGCAACTGGTCCAAAAATACGGGTTCCTCTTGGAGTCTTATCCTCCTTGATAATAACTGCTGCGTTCTCATCGAACTTGATATAAGAACCGTCTGCACGATGAACACCCTTTACAGTACGAACAACTACGGCCTTTACAACGTCGCCCTTCTTTACAACACCGCCTGGTGTTGCATCTTTAACGGAAGCAACGATAACATCACCGATATCTGCATATCTTCTTGTAGATCCACCCATAACACGGATGCAAAGGAGCTCCTTTGCTCCGCTGTTATCAGCAACCTTTAATCTGGTTTCCTGCTGAATCATGCCTTACTCCTTCCGTCCTGAAACGATTCAGGATCTATTCATTAACTCACTTGAAAATCGAAAAATTACTTCGCACGCTCGATTACTTCAACCAGTCTCCATCTCTTGTCCTTAGACAGCGGTCTAGTCTCCATAACCTTTACGGTGTCACCGATGTTGCAGGTGTTGTTCTCGTCGTGAGCCTTCAGCTTGTAGGTTCTCTTAACGATCTTACCGATAACCGGGTGCTTTACATTATTCTCAACAGCAACGACAATGGTCTTGTCCATCTTGTTGCTGACAACCTTACCTGTACGGGTCTTTCTCAGATTTCTTTCCACGATAGTTTCCTCCATAACCATTCCTTTCGTTGCCATTTAGTTTGCCTTGGCAGCCAAAACAGTCTGAATTCTTGCAATATTCTTGCGAACCTCTTTGATTCTGCTGGTATTATCTAACTGGTTGGTTGCATTCTGGAATCTTAAATTAAAAAGTTCCTTCTTAGCAGCTACTAATTCTTCATTTAACTCTGCGGACGATTTCGCATTAAGTTCTTCTACATACTTATTAATTTTCACTGTTATCACCGCCTTCTAAGTCTGCCTTGGAAACGATCTTACACTTCAGTGGCAACTTGTGTGTTGCAAGACGAAGAGCTTCCTTTGCTGTTGCTTCATCCACACCGCCGATCTCGAAGAGAACGCGGCCTGGCTTTACTACTGCTACCCAATACTCAAGAGCACCCTTTCCGGAACCCATACGAGTCTCAGCCGGTTTTGCGGATACTGGCTTATCTGGGAAAATCTTAATGAATACCTGGCCACCACGCTTGATGTAACGTGTCATGGCAATACGAGCTGCCTCGATCTGGTTGGACTTAATCCAACAAGGCTCGGTAGCAACAATACCGTACTCACCATAGGTGATCGTAGTTCCTCTGTTAGCCTTACCAGCCATAGAACCGCGGAACTGCTTACGACGCTTAACTCTCTTTGGCATTAACATAATTATTTATCGCTCCCTTCCTTGTTAGACTTGGTAGGAAGGACCTCACCCTTGTAGATCCAAACCTTAACACCAACCTTACCGTAGGTAGTGTTTGCCTCTGCGAAACCATAATCAATGTCAGCACGCAGAGTCTGCAGCGGGATAGTTCCATCGCTGTAAGTTTCGGTACGGGCCATATCAGCACCGCCCAGACGTCCAGAACAGGTTGTCTTGATACCAAGAGCACCAGACTTCATAGCTCTGCTCATAACGGACTTCATAGCTCTACGGAAAGATACACGGTTCTCAAGCTGTGCAGCAATGTTCTCAGCTACTAAAACAGCTTCCTTATCCGGTCTCTTAACCTCTTTAATATCTACAAAAACCTTCTTGCCATTTACGTACGGAGCAAGCTCGCCCTTTAACTTCTCGATCTCAGCTCCGCCCTTGCCGATTACAATACCCGGCTTAGCAGTGAAGATAATAATCTTAACACGGTCTGATGCACGCTCGATATCGATCTTAGATACACCAGCACTGTATAACTTCTTCTTTAAGAACTTTCTGATATTGTAGTCCTCTACAAGATTATCAGAAAAATCAGCTTCAGCATACCACTTGGAATTCCAGTCCTTGATGATGCCGACTCTCATGCCATGAGGATTAACTTTCTGTCCCATAGTGCCCTCCTATTATTTCTCGTTCAGAACTACAGTAATGTGGCTTGTTCTCTTTAAGATACGATAAGCTCTACCCTGTGCTCTCGGTTTGATTCTCTTCATGGTAGGTGCCTGGTTAGCGTAGCACTCCTCTACGTAAAGGTTACCTGCCTTCATTCCATTATTGTTCTCTGCGTTTGCTACTGCAGACTCAAGCAACTTCTTGATTAAAGAAGATGCATATCTCGGATTGTAAGTTACAATACCAAGTGCAGTTGCAACGTCCTTGCCTCTAATGGCATCTAATACAAAACAAGCCTTCTGAACAGAAACTCTTGCATAAGAAAGGGTTGCAGATGGTCTGGTGTCCTTCTGCTCATTTCTTGCTCTCTTAATTTGGGATCTATGTCCTTTTGCCATGACTTGTGTTACCTCCTTTCAAGTATATCCGATTAACGTTTGCTCTTCTTGTCGTCCTTACCGTGACCTTTAAAGGTTCTGGTAGCAACGAATTCGCCCAGCTTATGACCTACCATATCCTCGGTAACATATACCGGAACATGCTTTCTTCCGTCATGAACTGCAATTGTATGTCCAACCATCTGCGGGAAGATTGTAGAACGACGAGACCAGGTCTTAATAACCTGCTTCTGTCCCGCTGCGTTCATAGCGTCTACCTTCTTCAGTAAACTCTCGTCAGCAAATGGTCCTTTCTTTAATGAGCGAGCCATAGGTTTTAACCTCCTTAATTCGATTCAATGTGAGACAAAATTACTTAGATAAAGCTTTTCCGTCTCTTCTTCTTACGATCAGCTTATTGGATGCCTTCTTCTTAGATCTGGTCTTCAGACCCAGTGCAGGCTTACCCCAAGGTGTACACGGACCTGGACGTCCTACCGGAGCACGTCCCTCACCACCACCGTGTGGATGGTCATTCGGGTTCATAACAGAACCGCGGACTGTCGGGCGAATACCCATGTGACGCTTACGTCCAGCCTTACCAATGTTAACCAGAGAATGCTCTCCGTTACCAACAACACCGATAGTAGCACGGCAGTTGATCGGAACCATTCTCATCTCACCTGATGGAAGTCTTAAGGTAGCATACTTGCCTTCCTTAGCCATCAACTGAGCAGCAACACCAGCGGAACGTACCATCTGTGCACCAGCACCCGGATACAGCTCAACGTTGTGTACCTCAGTACCAATCGGAATTAAGGATAATGGTAAACAGTTACCAAGTCTAGCCTCTGCATGCTCACCGTTCATGATCTTCTGACCAACCTTAAGTCCCTGAGGAGCTAAGATGTAAGCCTTCTGACCATCTGCGTAGCAGATAAGAGCGATATTAGCTGTTCTGTTCGGATCGTACTCGATAGAAAGAACGGTTGCAGGAATGTTATCCTTGTTGCGCTTGAAATCAATGATTCTATATTTTCTTCTTGAACCGCCGCCATGATGTCTTACGGTAATTTTACCCTGATTATTGCGGCCGGAGTTCTTCTTTAAAGATACTGTCAGGGACTTCTCTGGAGCATTCTTTGTGATCTCAGTGAAATCCAGACCCGTCATATTTCTTCTGGACGGTGTATATGGGGTATACTTTTTGATTCCCATGATTGTTCTCCTTTACAGCATTTATTGTCACGCTTTTGTGCGTATATTCCTTGTGGGAATTACAGACCTGCAAATACCTCAATCTCCTTGCTGTTCTCAGTCAAGGTTACGATTGCCTTCTTTGTCTTTACGGTCTTTCCTTCTGTTCTTCCTCTTCTCTTGGTCTTTCCGTCATTGTTCATTGTGTTAACGGTCTTAACCTCGGTTCCAGGGAACATCTTCTCTACAGCTTCCTTGATCATTGCCTTGTTAGCTTCCGGATGAACCAGGAAGGTGTACTTCTTGTCAGCCATGATGTCCATGCTCTTTTCTGTAACAACCGGCTTTAAAATAACGTCATAATATCTAATATCAGCCATTACGCATAGACCTCCTCAATCTTCTCTACTGCTGCCTTAGTAGCAACAACAGTGCTGTACTTTAAAATATCGTATACGTTGATCATGCCTGCATTTGCAGTCTTTACAGATGCTACATTGCTTGCGGACTTGATTACGTTCTGATCGTCCTCAGCCAGAACAACTAAAGCCTTAGAAACCTTAAGGTTGTTCATAACTTCTACGAACTTCTTTGTCTTAATCTCATTCAGAGCCAGCTCATCAACAACGATGAACTTGTTCTCCTGTACTCTGCTAGTCAGAGCAGACTTCAGAGCAGCTCTCTTCTCTTTCTTGTTCAGCTTAATGGTGTAATCTCTCGGTACTGGAGCGAATACAACACCACCGCCTGTCCACTGCGGAGCTCTTGTTGAACCCTGTCTTGCGTGACCGGTTCCCTTCTGCTTCCATGGTTTTCTTCCGCCTCCGGATACCTCAGAACGTGTCTTTGCTTTCTGAGTTCCCTGACGCTCTGCTGCCAGATGTGCGGTAACAACCATCTTTACCAGATGCTCATTGACTTCTACGCCAAAGATTGCATCATTAAGATCCATCTTACCGACCTCGGCACCCTGCATATTATAAACAGCTACTGTAGCCATTAGTGTGGTCCTCCTTCCAACTTCTGTAAAAGCAATCAAGCCTTTACTGAATACTTCAATGTTACTAAAGACTTCTTCGGTCCAGGTACTGCACCCTTAACCAGAATCAGGTTCTGCTCAGCATCAACTCTTACGATCTCAAGGTTCTGGATTGTTACCTGTACATGTCCCATATGACCTGGCATGTGCTTACCCTTGAATACGCGTCCTGGTGTTGTTGCAGGGCCGTTGGAACCAGCATGACGATGGTACTTAGAACCATGAGCCATAGGTCCTCTGGACTGTCCGTGTCTCTTAATAGCGCCCTGGAAGCCCTTACCTTTGGAGATTGCAGTAGCATCAACCTTCTCGCCTGCTGCGAAAACGTCTGCCTTAATCTCATCCTTAACTGAGTAATTCTCAGCATCATCAAGTCTGAACTCTCTTACGAATCTCTTGTAAGAAACGCCAGCCTTGTCAAAATGTCCCTTAACCGGCTTGTTAACCAGCTTCTCGCGCTTGTCAACGAAACCTACCTGAACTGCGCTGTAACCGTCGTTTGCTACGGTCTTAACCTGTGTTACTACACATGGTCCAGCCTGCAGTACGGTAACCGGAACCAGTGTGCCCTTTTCGTCGAAGATCTGTGTCATTCCGACCTTTGTTGCTAAAATAGCCTTCTTCATCCTATTACCTCCTGTGAATCTACAGCGGATTGGGATTTTCCCAATCATCCTAGAACCGTGGACATAAGTGGAACAATTGCTTGTTGCTTCTATATCAACGTAATTCCGGACATACTTGTTTAAAATTACTTGTTTTTCATCTTAATATCAATATATACACCAGCTGGCATCTCCAGACGGGACAGTGAATCTACTGTCTTCTGAGATGGCTGAATGATATCGATGAGTCTCTTGTGAGTTCTCTGCTCGAACTGCTCTCTGGAGTCCTTGTACTTGTGTACCGCTCTCAGAATTGTAACAACCTCTTTCTTAGTCGGCATCGGAACTGGTCCGCTTACCTTAGAGCCTGTTTTCTTAACAGTATCAACGATCTTTGCAGCGGACTGATCTACCAGCTGATGATCGTACGCCTTCAGAGTGATTCTCATTACTTGACTTGCCATAAAAAAAAGCCGCCTCCTTTTCGCACTTTTTAAATAAGTACGACAAGTGGTGACTGTACACTACCCCGTGCGTTTCCTAATCTCCGCACAGTCCGTTTCTACCTCAATGTTTGTAGATGTTTCATTGTATACAGTGACTTGTCGCCAGTTTCTTGACTTGACATTCGCTCCACGGAAAACCTGCCCTATCGGCAGCAACCTCGCGCTTCTTTGCTATCATGTCACAGCAAGATATACTATACACTATATCAAAACAAAATGCAAGCACTTTTTTCAAATTTTTTAAAGTTTTTTTCGACCCAGAAGTTTACGAAGGGTGGTTCGACGATTGGCAACACTCTATTGACAGGATGCCTGTTCTTTCTTATACTTATATATGTGATTTAAAATTACTGGTACCAACGAATTGCTCCGTTGCAATGCAACTCTCGCAATTCTAAAAACATTCGGTATCGCATATATATAAGAAAGGTTGGATATTATTATGTGGCTGGCTGATAACTGGAAGGACTACGAAGTCCTTGATACCTCTAACGGAGAGAAACTTGAGCGCTGGGGAAATTATCTTCTGGTACGTCCAGACCCTCAGGTTGTATGGAACACACCTCACACCAATCCGGGTTGGAAGAAAAAGAACGGACATTATCATAGAAGCAGCAAGGGAGGCGGTGAATGGGAGTTTTTCTCTCTGCCGCAGCAGTGGAGCATTCATTATGGAAAGCTTACCTTCCAGTTAAAGCCATTCTCTTTTAAGCACACAGGCTTATTCCCTGAGCAGGCTACAAACTGGGATTGGTTTTCTAACCTGATTCAAAATGCAAACCGTCCTATTAAAGTACTTAATTTATTTGCCTACACCGGCGGTGCAACACTTGCTGCAGCAGCTGCTGGCGCTTCTGTTACTCATGTAGATGCTTCAAAGGGCATGGTTGCCTGGGCAAAAGAAAATGCAGCATCTAGTGGACTGTCTGATGCACCGATTCGCTGGATTGTTGATGATTGTCAGAAATTTGTTGAACGAGAAATCCGACGCGGCAATCACTATGATGCAATCATCATGGATCCGCCATCTTATGGACGCGGACCTAAGGGTGAAATCTGGAAAATTGAGGATGCTATTCATCCACTCGTATCACTGTGTTCACAGCTACTTTCTGACAAACCGCTATTTTTCCTTATTAACAGCTATACAACCGGTTTTGCTGCTTCTGTCTTAACATATCTTCTTGGACTTGAGGTTGTAAGCAAATTTGGCGGTCATGTTGTTTCTGATGAAATTGGTCTTCCTGTAACACAGTCTGGTCTTGTTCTTCCATGCGGTTCATCTGGTCGCTGGACAAGTATTTAATTATCAGACATAAAAAAACTGGTCTCCCGTGGGAGGCCAGTTTTTTGTCTACTTATAAATTATTGTGGTACGCTCTGGAACAATGTCTGTCCCTCACCAAGTGGAAGATATCCAGCGTTTCCTGATGCATCCTCTACGTAAAGATAAAATGCACCTGGTTCATTTGCCGCCTGGATCAGCTTTCTTGGGAATACTTGTGTTCCTGTGCCAAGTAATACCGCTGGCGCAGCATCTGCTGCTGCCGAACTTAACAAATTCGTATCTGCTGCCAGAATATAATTAAACTGTTCCTGTGATGTCAGATCAACAAGCTCATATTCGTAGTTTCCAGTTGTCTCACTTAATGCATCCTCTGCAATCACACCATCTTTTAATTCATATGGAATCTTGCAGACATAACGGCCAAGACTGTCAATAGAAATTGGGCTTGTCACTGCTAACGTAAATCCACCATTTTCATCAAATGTTCCATTTGCGGAAGAAGGTGTAAGTACATGGGACGTATTATACAGGCGCGCTGCATTTCCATATCCGTTAAGCACGGTAAATGTTCCATCCTGCATAAGCGGTGTAGAAAGATCGGTTCCGCTTAATACACGAAAACTGGTAACAGAGTTGTCTGCACCTGTTCCAACAACTACAATATTAAGCTGATTATCGGATGTATTTAAATCACATACCTCTACCTTATATGCTGCACTGATTCCTGTACCAACTGTATAATCGGTACCATTCACATTGACGATAAGGCTGGTTGTACTTCCATCCTCTGCTACCTCAGTACGATATTTGAAGAAGTCTGCTGCACCATCTCCATTAAGATCTGCCGTATAATTAGTTCCTTCTGCTGAAAGTGTAACTGCTGTTCCATCTGCAAATGAAATCTCTGTAGCTGGATCAGCCGGCTCTGTCTCTACCTGCGGAACTTCCTGCGGCTGAATCTGATTTAATCCTGTATAAGAAGATTTTACCACACCATTATGAACATTAAGTGCACCATCTTCAAACTGCATTCCATCCTGAGTCCATGACACATTGATGTAACTTGGTGTTCCTGCTGCATCTGTAAATGCAATCTGAATCAAATTACCAACTGCACTTGAACGATTCCAGAAATGAAGGTCTGTTGGTTCTGCACCAATCAGTGCGCTTACCTGTGACCAGATATCCTGTGCACCCGGCATCGCATCAAACTGACTCTTTGCCAGTTCCTGTGCTGCATACTCACTATAGCCTCCGTCAGAAGCAAGCAGATATGCAACTCCATTCATTCCATTGTCTAACTGTAAGCTTACGCCATCTGATACAAATACACCTGGAAGCAAATCTGCTACCATATAGCCATTTGCACCATCTGCTCCATAAATGCAGGAATATGATTCTCCTGTTGAAGTGGTGACACTCAAAACAAACTGTGTTGTGCCGTTTGCAATAGCATTAACACTGCATGATGCAACATCAGTGATTGGGAAAATCTCAACTGCATTGGAAGTAGAATCCTCTCCATTGTACCAGATTTCCTTTCGTCCGCCTACATCAACAAGTGCAAATGCTTCCTGAACACCATTCCCATTAAAATCGTAGAACATATAGCTGTTTCCTACAACACTTCCACCAGAATCTGCAGAAATCTTTGCAAGAATATTTTCTGCATTTCGCTCCGTTGGTGCTTCCGGCGTCTCATCTGGTGATGAATCTGGTGCTGGTGTCTCATCTGGTGACGGTGCTGGCGCTGGTGTCTCATCTGGTGACGGTGCTGGCGCTGGTGTCTCATCTGGTGATGGATTTGTGGCTGGCGTCTGATCTGAAGATGGAGCCGGGGCCGGTGTCTGATCCGGTGATGGATTTGTGGCTGGCTGCTGCTCTGAAGACGGGGCTGTGGCCGGTGTCTGCTCTGGGGACGGGGCTGGGGCTGGCGTCTGCTGCGGCTGCGGCTGTGACGCTGCCTGCTGTGCGGTCGTCGGCTGTGTTGGAACTGTCTGCTGCGCAGAGCTTGATGGCGTGGACGCATTATTGTCAAGTGAAAGTGAAGTTCCCTCAACTACCTCATCTGCCATATACTTCATATAATTCCATGCAAAGCTTCCCTTTACACAAATTGCCTTCTGAACCTTTGAAAAAGCAAGGTTTCCAATCTCTTCAACTGATTCCGGAACTACAACTTCTTTCAAAAGCTCAATATCAGACAATGCAGAATCATCCAGTTTCTTCATTCCATCTGGAAGCTTTAAATACTGAACTGACGTATTGTTCTTAAATGCATGTGAACCAATTGAAGTTACCGAATATCCGCCGATTTCTGCTGGAATACGAACAACTTGTCCCTGATCATTGTACTCAACAAGCTTTAACTCATCATTTGAAAGCTCATAGACATTTCTTCCAGAAGTAACCTTGTTGTCTTTGATTTCAACTACTTCAGTTTCTGTCTCCTTTTGAGTTTCTTTCTGTGTTTCTTTCTTCGTATCCGTATCCTGTATCTTATCTACTGTATACGGAATCTGCTTATTGCTCTTTTTTCCACTGCTGAAAAGAAGAACAATCAATACGATCATCGCAGCAATCAATGCAATTACTGTGACAATAATAACAACAAGAATACGATTTGTTTTTGGACGAGCCGGTTCATAATCATCATTGTCGTAATCATCATTACCGTAGCTGTCATCCTCTTCGTCATAATCGTAATCATCATTCAGATTTTCTTCATAATCATCATCTGAATCTGAATCGTAGCCTTTATCTGGCTGCTCTTCATAATTGTCTTGTACCTTGACTTTAGAGGGGCGTATCTTTGTTCCGCAAATTGGACAAATCGTGCTTCCCTGCGCTAGTCTGGCACCACATTTCGGGCAAATCATATGCTTCTCCGTTCTGCCGCATTTTTGCGGCTTTTTTTAAGTTATCGTCTGCGTGTAACGTAAACAATAACGCCTTTAACCTTTCGTATCATACCATAAGTATGAGTTTATTTCAATGTTTCAAATATCCAAAAACATTACATTTCTTTTACAAAACTGCGTCAATCCACGCGTTCCTTTCCCCAGAAAAATAATGCTACTGTTCCCGGGCCGGTATGACTGCCAATTGTAGCACCAATCGGATAAATTTCAACTTTTCCATTTAAATTAGGAAAGCGGCTCTCAACAAGCATTGCAACAGCTTTTGCGTCATCCATACACTCTGACTGACAGATATAGCATTTGCCCGAATATGCCAAACCTCCCTCGGCATTTTCTTCCATCTTCTGAACGATGCGCTGAATCACTTTTTTCTTCGTGCGCACCTTCTCTCTTGCTGTCAAATGTCCCTCATAGTCCACATTTAACAAAGGACAGATTCCAAGCATACCTCCAAAAAATCCAGCTGCCTTTGATACTCTTCCGCCTCTGATAAAAAAAGTAAGATCAGAAGTAAAAAACCAGTGCTGCAGTTTCTTTTTATTTTCACACACCCATGCATACAATTCATCTATACTCTCTCCTGCATCTCTTCTGTCTGCCAGAGTATCTACTAACAAACCATAACCTGAGGAAGCTGCCAATGAATCCACTACATAAATTTTTCTGTTTGGATATTCTTCTCTTATCTGTTCTGCTGCAATACATGCTGAATTGTAGCTGCCTGAAATTCCGCTTGAAAGCGTTAAATGAAGGATATCCTTTCCCTCATCAAATATTTTTCTAAAAAAATCTGCATACTCACCGATACTAACCTGTGATGTCTTTACATCCTCACCTGCAAGCATTCTGCGATATAATTCTGCCGGAGGCATCGTCTGACCAAGATCATCCAGATAGTCCGTTCCTCCCAGTTCATAGTGAAAGCACACATAGCGGATTCCACGCTTATCAAAATATTCCTTCGTCAAATCAGCTGTAGAACAGCAGCTGATGCAATATTCTGCCATACTCATCTCCTCCTTATAATTAAAGCATTAAAACAGTTACAGTATATCTTTTTTGCTTTGCAAATACAAGTAGCGTTAAAGAGAAAATGCACCGTTTATCATTCCTTATCTTTTTTTCAGAAAATGTTCGCGATTAGGATAAATTTCCCTAAACACCTCTAAAGCAGCTCTTTGAAGCGGCTCAAATTCTTTTTCCATTCGCAGACTATGAGGTGCATCAAACACAATTCTGCTTATTTGTTCAGCGATCTTTCCTGCAATGCTTTCATCTGACAGCTGTCCCATTCCAAAAATAACAGAAGTAAAGCCACGTCCTCCTGTACTAATCTCAATATATTTTCTGCATGTGTTTTTTAACTCTAAAAAAATTATTTCCTGCTGAGTCTTTTGCTTTCTTTCAAATTCATATAAATTCAGACCAAGAATAGCTTCTATCGCAAGCTTTTTCTTTCTGCCTCCCAAATCCATACTTCCGCTTTCTACAATATATTTTAAATTCATAAGATAACCAACAAACATATCTTTCCTTGGCTTACCTTTTCCATATCTGGTCTCCCAGAGCTTCATTCGAAGTTTATCTTCTTCACTCATGGTTTCATTTTTATTTTCCAGAAGCATCTGCTGTCTTTTAAGCGGATCTGTCTGTTCATAATAGTTTATCAGCCAATCTTCCATTTTCAATCTTTCCTTTCCGAAAATGAACCTTTTTATTGTTCCATAAATGATTCCACATTTTCTGCCGTCACCTTTTGATACGGTAAAAAGATATATCGTTCATTTTCCAGATCCTCCTTTGGCGGTGTCTGACCTTGAAACAGTGTCATCGCAAGACGCGAAATCTGCTCAGCTTGTCCATGCCTGTCATTATACACAGTCCCCTGAATGGTGCCTTTTTGGACAGCCTCCAATGCACCTTCCAAACCATCTATTCCAAAAATTATCGGACGTCTGTCTTTATCATAATCAAGTGCATCATACGCAGCAACTGCACCAAGAGCCATCTCATCATTATTAGAAAGGACTAGTTCAATCTCGTCTCCATATTGATTAATCAGCTGTGTCATCTTATTTTCAGCTTGTCCACGATTCCAGTTTGCAAACTGGAAACTTAGTCTTTCTAATATAATGCCCTGTTCTTTAATTGTTTTTACCACACTGTCTGTTCGAATGATTGCATCCTGATGACCTGTCTCACCCTCAAGAAGTACATATTGAATCTTTCCGTCCTGATTTCGATCTACTGCGTCATTGTCTCGTATCATATCTGCTGCAATCTCACCCTGCATCATACCAGACTGTCTGGCATCTCCGCCTACATAATACAGCTTATCCCACTGCATCAAATCCTCTCTCACTGGCTCTCTATTAAAGAAAATAACAGGTATATTTTCCTTTTTTGCCATCTTTATTATATTTGACGGCTCTGTCCTGTCAACGAGATCAACAGCAAGTATCTCACAGCCAGCATCAAGCATTTCCTTCACAACTTCATTTTGAATCTTCTGATCATTTTTTCCATCCCTTACAGTCATAATCACCTTTAGAGAATCTGACTCATATCCCGCCAGATCTTCCTTCAGACAATCTGTAAGCGCATTAATAAAGGGGTCGTCCTGCGTGTATAGCACAACACCAACACGAAGAACATCTCTTTTTTTCTCACTATTCGCCGTACATCCTGTCAGACACAACAACATGCATCCGATCAGAATACTTCTTATCTGATACTGTTTCATTGAAATCTCCATTCCTTTTTGGCTGACTATATGCAAATTCTCAATCATACGTATGAAGAAAATGCTGTACCTCTTCTCTGAAAATATCTTCTTTATGCAGCAGATGATACTCAATCGTCTGGTTGTTAATCGTATACAGATGATTTTTCAGCACTTTTGAAATTTCTATAGCGCTATGATATCCCATTCCATATCCATCTATCGCAATCAATCCGTCAATCACAGAATCATCAAGATAATATACACACTTTATACTATTTCCAATCCCATAGATTTTCGTGTCACTCTCTTTTTTCTGTGCATACATCCCTGCTACCTGCTCTAAGGCACTTGTGTCAAATACAATCAAATAGTCAACTGGCTGCTGCTCTTTTAACCTCTGTGTAATTTCCATATCATATGTGATATTCATATCAAACTGAATCTCACATCCCGTATCAGAAAGCACATCT
>OIAG01000761.1_pt1 | contig 13980 bp, 9 predicted proteins | sample 1580701 | NCBI WGS metagenome assembly OIAG01 (sample SAMEA3882551, study PRJEB24775) | human gut metagenome | biome: human-associated habitat; feature: intestine environment; material: feces | place: Netherlands | collected 2009/2010 | reverse complement strand
CGGTGCTTCCGTTACTCACGTGGACGCTTCCAAGGGTATGGTGAACTGGGCAAAAGAGAATGCTGCTGCTTCCGGACTTTCCGGTGCGCCGATCCGCTGGCTTGTGGATGACTGCGTGAAGTTCGTAGAGCGTGAGATCCGCAGAGGAAATCATTATGATGCGATCATTATGGACCCGCCTTCTTACGGCCGCGGACCTAAGGGCGAGATCTGGAAGATCGAGGATGCGATCCATCCGCTGATCAAGCTTTGTACGAAGATCCTCAGCGATGATCCGCTGTTTTTCCTGGTAAATTCCTATACTACAGGTCTTGCACCGGCTGTTCTGACTTATATGCTTGCTACGGAGCTGAAACCCTGGAAGGGTAATGTGGAGTCACAGGAGATCGGACTTCCTGTAACAGAAAGTGGTCTGGTTCTTCCTTGCGGAGCTTCCGGACGGTGGAGCTCCTCCCGGTAGGATAGGGATGTTGTGGCATCCTTATTAGCTGGCACTTTTTTCGCTGTTGCGAACTGCTGTGAGTTGGGTTTTTTCCTTTCGAGGGGACACTTTGGCGTGGGCAGGTTTGCGAGAAGGGGAAGCACTCATAGTTGCGAAGGCCGTCTCCCCTTCTCGCGCTCTTCCCCTCCTGGCCACGCCGCTGTGATGCGTTGTGGAATGTGTAAGTGTATCGGCTCAGTCCTATATTCTGCTGTATCGGCAGTGACAGACTGAGCCGATTATTGATTCTGCCATGTATTCTGCTGCATTGGCAGTAGCAGGCTGAGCCGATTATTGCTTCGGCACTGTTTATTGTTTCGGCCTTGTATTCTGCTGCACTGGCAGTAACAGGCTGAGCCGATTGTTTCCTCGGCACTGTTTGTTGATTCTGCCTTGTATTCTGCTGCACTGGCAGTAGCAGGCTGAGCCGATTGTTGCTTTGGCGCTGTTTATTGTTTCTGGATTATATTCTGCTGTACCGACAGTAGCAGGCTGAGCCGATTGTTGCTTTGGCGCTGTTTATTGCTTCGGCACTGTTTATTGTATCTGGCTGAATGGGAAAGTGGCCTGCGTAGCAGACCTATTTCCTGGATTGTGGCGTATCGCTGTTATTTAGGAACAGGTTTGCTTTGCAGACCACTTTTCATGCGGAGCGAATAAAAAACGCTTCGCCAATATATTTACGTCAGCATAAATCGGCTCAACCTTCCACAGCCAACGTAATAGAATCCATCGCCCCTCCAATAGCTTCACATATTTCTACAGCCTACAATAGCTGCGTGCCCGGAAAGGGGGAGCTCGAGGGGGAAAAGCGGGCTTCGCAACTTTGAGTGCTTTCCCCCTCGTACCTGCCCATGCCAAAATGGTCCCCCTGAAAGGGAAAGTACCTGCGTTTCAAGCATCCCCCCGGAAAGGGCATCACCTGCGTTTCAAGCATCCCCCCGGAAAGGGAAAACATCCTCCGGAAGGCGATCAGGCTTCGGTTTCATCATGGAACTGCGGAATCGGAGTTACCGGAGGATGAGGCTCCTCCGGAGGTTCATCGAACTCTCCGGAAATATTCCGATAGAAAACTGCCATACAGGTTTCTATATAAGGCACCAGCCAGATCAGTGCCAGATACAATGTAAATATGGAAAAAATGATCCACGGAACAAAACTTAAGAGCATTTTCATATATTCCCAGTAATGTCCCTTCATAAGCTTTGCACTGGCTTTCAGTGCCTGCACTCCTTTTATGTCCGAATTATCGGACAGGATGTAATAGCTCATGGTGAACGGCATAGCTGCCAGCAGGTTCAGCGCGAACCCGAGAAGTGTGAGCAGCATGTAAGTTACTGCCCAGTTCATCTGCTCCTCCGTTGTATTTCCCATATTGCTTGTAAAAGAAAACCACGCCAGTGGAAGTGATGTCACCAGATTGATCAATGCCAGCACAAAGGATGCCACGATCACATGATCCGGCTGATGGCTGAAAAAGTACAGAAGGTCTCCGAAAGAGTAGGTTTCCCTTCTGGAAATATTCAGATAGATCCGGTAAAGTCCTGCGGAAAAAATACAGATCACCAGAGAAAGGACAAAGCTGAATACCTCTCCTCCAATGATCGCATACAGGGAATCTCCCGGAAAAAGTGCTGTGGAAATATAGCTTGAAACTGCGCTCATCGCCGCAACCGCAATACTCCCGATCACAGGGACCGTAAAATTACCGGCCAGAGTTTCCCCTGCCAGCTTCTTACAGCCCTTCAGATTTTTTCTCATAATTCTGTATCCCTTCGTTATAGAAGGCGGAGACTCATCCAAGCCTCCGCCCCGTCATTTTTTACTTCAGATATATCATATTCTCATATTTCACATCTGTTTAGTCTGCAAGATTAAACGCATCATGTACCGCATTCATGGCACGTACGCCATCTTTCTCGTTAATAAGAACCGTCACACGGATCTCAGATGTTGCGATCATATTGATGTTCACACCCTCATTGTAAAGGCTCTCGAACATTTTTGCAGCAACACCCGGATTGCTCATCATACCTGCTCCTACAATAGAAAGCTTGGCAATGTTTTTCTCCGCATGAAGCTCAGAATAGGCGATGCGTGCCTGGTTAGCTTCCAGAACACCCATTGCATCGTCCAGATCATTTTTATCAACAGTAAAGGAAATGTCCTTGGTTCCGGCACGGCCGATAGACTGAAGGATCATATCCACATTGATATTTTTCTTAGCCAGGGTATCAAAAAGCTTAAATGCCACTCCTGGTGAATCTTTAAGTCCGATCACAGCAATACGTACTGCATCTGTATCCAGAGCAACACCGCTGATCAGCATTCTCTCCACTGTTACTTCCTCCTTTACCACAGTTCCTTCACTGTTGTTTAAACTTGAACGTACCACAAGCGGCACGCCATATTTCTTCGCCATCTCCACAGAACGGTTGTGAAGCACACCTGCCCCGAGAGTCGCAAGGTCAAGCATTTCATCGTAAGTGATCTCTTTGAGCTTTCTTGCTTTCGGAACCTTACGCGGATCTGCTGTATAAACACCATCTACATCTGTATAGATTTCACAGGCATCTGCATGAAGCGCTGCCGCAAGAGCTACGGCTGTGGTATCAGAACCGCCACGTCCAAGTGTGGTATAGTCATTATATTTATCAATGCCCTGGAAGCCTGTGACCACAACGATCCTGCGGTTATCCAGCTCTCTGCGGATACGTGCCGCCTCGATCTTTTTCAGGCGTGCGCTGCCATGTGCACTTGTTGTGTGCATAGCTACCTGAAAAGCGTTCAGAGAAACAGCCGGTACTCCCAGACTGTCCATAGCCATGGACATCAGTGCCACTGACATCTGCTCTCCGATGGTAAAAAGCATATCCATCTCACGTTTCGGAGGTTTGTCATTAATATCCTTTGCCATGGTGATCAGCTCATCGGTATACTTACCCATTGCAGAAAGCACGATCACCACGTCGTTTCCTTTTTTGTAATCTTCGATACATCTTCTGGCAACATTAAAGATACGCTCTTTGTTTGCCACAGAAGTACCGCCGAATTTTTTTACAATCAACATGTTCTTTTCTTCCCTTCGGCATCAATCCTTTACACGGATCATTGCCAGTACTTTTCCGGTGAGCTTGCTGATCTTCTCATAATATTCAGCCTGCTTCATCACCGGTGTGATAAATCCGAATTCGTCCGGAAGGTCATCCGGCTCGATGGTCTGTACATCACCAAAAGCTTTTTCCACTTCATCCATAGTAGTATCAGACACACGTACGAAGAAACGTCCCTCAACTTCATCCATATCCATAAGCTTCAGGGCATAGCTGCTCCAGTTTGTCATGATATTTCTGTGGAGATGCTTTGCTTCATCCACAACATCTGCAACTACTGCACTTGCAGTCGGAAGCTTACCTGCTCCGCTTCCGTAGAACATGGCATCTCCAAGAACATTTCCGTGCACAAATACTGCATTAAACACATCATTTACACTGTAAAGCGGGCTACTCTGGCCTACCAGGAACGGCGCAACCATTGCATAGAAAGAATCTCCGATCCTGCGGCTTGTGGCAAGAAGCTTGATAGTCATGCCAAGCTCTTTTGCATATTCCATATCTGCCGGTGTGATCTTTGTGATTCCTTCTGTATAAATATCCTCGTAATTCAGGAATTTTCCGTATGCAAGTGAAGAAAGGATGGCGATCTTACGGCATGCGTCAGCACCTCCTACGTCTGCAGTCGGATCTGCCTCTGCATAGCCCTTTGCCTGAGCTTCCTTCAGAACCGTATCAAAATCACAGTTCTCTGTGCTCATCTTGTAAAGCATGTAGTTGGTGGTTCCGTTAAGGATTCCTGTGATCTCATCGATCTCATCTGCTGTCAATGAAGAATTCAGTGCACGAATGATCGGGATACCGCCGCCGCAGCTTGCCTCAAAAAGGAAATTGATATTTTTTTCTTTTGCGATCTCCATGAGCTCGGAACCATGCTTGGCTACCAGAGCCTTATTGGATGTGCTTACGCTCTTTCCTGCCTGAAGCGCTCTTTTTACAAAGGTATAAGCCGGCTCGATCCCGCCCATAACCTCAACAACAATATCTACCTCCGGATCGTTTACGATCACTTCATAATCATGAACCAGAACTTTCTCAACCGGATCTCCCGGAAAATCTCTTAAATCAAGAACGTACTTGATGTTAATCTCATCTCCAGCTCTCTTGTTAATGCTCTCATGATTGGTGTTGATGACTTCAACAACTCCGCTTCCTACTGTACCGTAGCCTAATACTGCTATGTTTATCATATGCTTACTCCCTGCCTAAAATTTTCAAATAGTGTATACCGTCTCTCTGCTCAATATTCTCCACCATAGCCTCTGCGTCGCCTTCTCCCGGAAGGATGTCAACGCTCAGCGTCAGCGTTGCGACTCCGTTAATGGGAATACTCTGATGTATGGTCAGGATATTACCGTGAAAACGGGCAATCGTCTGCAGCACCATTGATAAAAGCCCCGGCTCATCGTCCATCTGAATGATAAAGGTGATGGTCTTTCCCTTGGTCTCCTCGTGGAAAGGAAAAATATCGTCCTTATATTTGTAAAAAGAACTGCGGCTGATCCCGGTCCTTTCAGCAGCTTCCTGAACAGTAGCCACCCGTTTGGATTCCAGCAGTCTCTTGGCCTCAACCACCTTGAGAAGTACCTCCGGCACTGCCCGTTCTCTTACTACATAGTATTTTTTCTTTTCAACCTGTTTCTGCATAGCAACCTCTCTGACTGCTGTTCGCATTGCGGCCAGCAGCCTCCTGTCCGTTTCATAAAGACAACTGTTTTTGTACAAGAGATATATTATCATAATAAAAGAAACTCCACAAGCGCTTTTTTGCCTGCGGAGTCCTTTTCTCTGTCTTTATGGGGTTCCGTGACAGTAATGTTATTCTTTCTTTTTCGCCAGCGCGATCCATTTCAGGTATGCATTGATAAAAATGTCAATACCACCGTCCAGAACTGCGTCAACATTACCGGTTTCTTCATTGGTTCTATGGTCTTTTACCATGGTGTATGGCTGCAGGACATAGGAACGGATCTGGTTTCCCCAGCCGATATCTGTCACTTCGCCTCGAATGCCGGAAAGCTTCTCCTCGGCTTCCTGCTGTTTCAGCAGATACAGCTTGGCCTTCAGCATCTGCATAGCCTTGTCCTTGTTCATGTGCTGAGAACGTTCATTCTGGCACTGTACCACGATTCCTGTTGGGAAATGGGTGATACGGATCGCAGAGGATGTCTTGTTGATATGCTGTCCACCGGCACCACTGCTTCGGTAGGTATCGATACGGATATCATCGTCATTGATCTCTACGTCCAGATCCTTCTTGATATCCGGCATAACATCACAGGATACAAATGAAGTCTGTCTCTTTCCTGCTGCATTAAACGGAGAAATACGTACAAGACGGTGAACACCCTTCTCGGATTTCAGATAACCGTAGGCGTTCTCTCCGTTCACCTGGAAGGTTACGGATTTCACACCGGCCTCATCACCGTCAAGGTAATCCAGGACCTCCAGCGCAAAGCCTTTCTTCTCCGCCCATCTGCTGTACATACGATAAAGCATTCCGCACCAGTCGCAGGCCTCTGTTCCGCCGGCTCCTGCGTTCAGCTTGATGATGGCGTTCTCTCCGTCGTACTCTCCGGAAAGAAGTGTCTTCACACGGATGCTGTCAAAGCTTGCTTGGAACTCGTCCAGCATTTCCTGGATCTCAGGGACGATCTCAGGATCATTCTCCTCATATCCCATCTCGATCATGGTTTCCATATCTTCCATCTGCGTTTCCAGATTATGGTATGTCTCAATATCGTCCTTGAGACTCTTTAACTGTTTCATCTTCATCTGGGATGCTTCCGCATTATCCCAGAAATCAGGCGCTTCCATCTCGCGCTCTAATTCTTCGACCTTCTGCTCTTTGTTAGCGAGGTCAAAGTGAATCCCTCACTTCCACTAATGGCTCTGTGTATGTTGCAAGAATACTCTTGAACTGATCTAACTCAACCACAGCTTCACCTTCTTTCTATATATTGATACAGGATTTCCTGCCTGTCTTATACAATACCATATGGGCATGGAAATTACAACGAAAACGTGGTCAGGGCGTAAATATCCCCTCTCCTGTGCTTCAGAAGCGGCAGCTGCTCACGGACTTTTTTTACCTCGTCCAGTTCCAGTTCCACAACCTTCACAGCCGGCTTCTCTTCCATCTCCATGAGGACTTTTCCCCAGGGGTCTGCAGCAATGGAGTGGCCCCAGGAATGATACCCGGCGTTCAGGTCTCTGGCGGGGGCAGCTCCGATGGTGTATACCTGGTTATCCACGGCTCTCTGGCGGAACATCAGCTCCCAGTGAAGGGGCCCTGTTGTCATGTTAAAAGCAGCCGGCACGATGATTACCTGGGCGCCTTCGTCCACCATCAGCCTGGCAAGCTCCGGAAAACGGAAGTCGTAGCAGATGCAAAGGCCCATCTTTCCAAATTCTGTATCAAAAACCGTCACCTGGTCTCCCGGTGTCAGGGTATCGGATTCTTTAAAATACTGACCGCCTTTTACATCAATGTCAAAAAGATGCATCTTCCGGTGCTTACCGATCTGATGACCATTTCTGTCAAAGACATAGGAAGTGTTATAAATATTGCCGGCTTCATCTCTCTCCGGCATACTTCCTGCTACGAGATAAATTCCGTATTCCGCTGCCAGCCTGGAGCATTTTTCCCAGGTATCTCCGCCCTCAATTTCGGCATATTCCGGGAAGTATTTGTTCTCATAGGGGCAGCAGAACATTTCGGGCAGGACTGTCAGATCGATCCCCTGAAGCTCCGGGCTGGCAAGAAGTTCTGCTGCCTGGGTGATATTGCGAAATTTATCCGTATATACATGTGTCTGAAGAATTGCAGTTTTTATAATTGCCATATTATCATGTCCCTTCTCTTACAGCGAAAATTAAGTATCTGCTCTATTGACGCAGGATGACTTTCTCATATGCAGGGCGGGAGAATGAAGCGTAGCGGTGGCTACGGCGATTGACGACAACGCAGCATATAAAAAATCAGACAAGTCTATATGACTATTATTTAATATTCGCTGTACTCTGTTCCTATGTAACAGAAATCCCAGAAAAAATAGCCCCACCACATCATCCGGGTGAGACTATTTTTATCTTCCTTCTCAGATCTTGGCAGCCTTACGTCCGCAGCACTGTTTGTATTTCTTGCCGCTTCCGCATGGGCACGGATCATTCGGGTATACTTTATCTTCTTTTCGCTGAACCGGTTTCTTCGGGCCTGCGCTGTCATCTTTGTTTGTGCCGGTTACCTTAGCAACCTGCTCACGCTCGATCTTCTGCTCCACATGAACATGATACAGCATACGTACAGTGTCTTCCTGAATGGAGCTGATCATGCTGTTAAACATCTCGAATGCGTTCATCTTGTACTCAACAACCGGATCTCTCTGGCCGTATGCCATCAGACCGATACCCTGACGGAGCATTTCCATATCATCGATGTGATCCATCCATTTGCTGTCGATGCATTTCAGAAGGACAACTCGCTCAAGCTCACGAAGCTGTTCCGGTTCCGGGAACTCAGCCTCCTTCGCTTCATAAAGCTTCACAGCCTCTTCCTTCACAATATGCTTGATCTCGTCTTTCTTATGGCCTTTTACCTTCTCTGCGGTCAGCGGGTGGATCGGGATGATCGGAGTGATCGCAGTGTTGAACTCATTAAGATCCCACTCAGAAGAATCCATGTCATCGGAAAAGCACATGTCTGTCATGCTGTCTACGATATCTGTGATCATCTTATAGATGGCATCACGCATATTCTCACCGTCAAGTACCTGGCGGCGCTCCTCATAGATGATCTCTCTCTGCTCATTGTTAACCTGGTCATAGTCGAGAAGGTTTTTACGGATACCGAAGTTGTTGAACTCGATCTTCTCCTGGGCTTTCTCGATGGCATTGGAAAGCATCTTGTGCTCGATCTGCTCATTCTCCTCAACACCAAGGGATGTGAACACCTTCATCAGTCTCTCGGAACCGAACAGACGCATCAGGTCATCCTCAAGGGAAATGTAGAAACGGGATTCACCCGGATCTCCCTGTCGTCCGGAACGTCCACGGAGCTGGTTATCGATACGTCTTGACTCATGACGCTCGGTACCGATGATCTTCAGACCGCCAGCCTCTCTTGCCACATCGTCAAGCTTGATATCGGTACCACGGCCTGCCATGTTGGTCGCGATGGTAACGGCATCTGCCTGTCCTGCCTGAGCTACGATCTCAGCCTCAAGCTCATGGAACTTGGCATTCAATACATTGTGGGGGATTCCCTCTCTCTTCAGCATTCTGCTGAGAAGCTCAGAAGTCTCGATGGTGATCGTACCAACCAGTACCGGCTGATGTTTTGCGTGAGCTTCCTTAACTGCCTCTACAACGGCGTTGAATTTCTCTTTCTTTGTCATGTAAACAGCATCGTCAAGGTCTTTACGCTGTACTACACGGTTGGTCGGGATCTCTACAACGTCCATGCCGTAGATATCACGGAACTCTTTTTCTTCGGTGAGGGCTGTACCTGTCATACCGCCTTTTTTATCATATTTGTTGAAAAAGTTCTGGAAGGTAATGGTTGCAAGAGTCTTGCTCTCTCTTTTAACCTTCACATGCTCTTTCGCCTCGATCGCCTGATGAAGACCATCGGAGTAACGACGGCCCGGCATGATACGACCGGTAAACTCATCAACGATCAGGATCTCGTCATCTTTTACAACATAATCCTGATCCTTGTGCATCAGATTATGTGCACGAAGTGCAAGGATGATGTTGTGCTGGATCTCCAGGTTTTCCGGATCTGCCAGGTTCTCGATATTAAAGAATTTCTCAACCTTCTTGATACCCTGCTCGGTAAGGTTGACGATCTTATCTTTCTCATTTACAACGAAGTCACCGGTCTCGATAACCTCCTCACCCATGATGGCTGCCATCTTGGTCATCTCATGGCTGGCCTCACCACGCTCCAGCTGCTGTGCAAGGATATCGCACACCTCATAAAGCTTGGTGGACTTGCCGCTCTGTCCGGAAATGATCAGAGGTGTACGTGCCTCATCGATCAGGACAGAGTCGATCTCATCGATGATACAGTAGTGAAGATCTCTCTGAACAAGCTGTTCTTTATAGATGACCATGTTGTCACGAAGATAATCAAATCCAAGTTCATTGTTTGTTACGTATGTGATGTCACATCCGTATGCCGCACGACGCTCTTCCGGCTTCATGTCGTTAAGTACCACGCCTACAGTCAGGCCAAGGAACTCGTGAACCTTACCCATCCACTCAGCATCTCGTTTTGCCAAGTAGTCGTTGACGGTTACGATGTGGACACCTTTTCCCTCAAGGGCATTCAGATATGCAGGAAGTGTGGAAACAAGAGTTTTACCTTCACCTGTTTTCATCTCGGCGATACGGCCCTGGTGAAGGATGATACCACCGATGATCTGTACACGGTAATGCTCCATTCCAAGTACACGCTTGGCTGCCTCACGTACGGTGGCAAATGCCTCCGGAAGAAGATCATCCAGTGTTGCACCTTCTGCAAGACGTTTCTTATATTCTCTTGTTTTGTCTCGTAACTGCTCATCCGTAAGCTGCTGCATCTGAGACTGATAGCTTTCGGTTTTTTCAACCAGCGGCATGATACGTTTTACCTCACGCTGGCTGCGGGTTCCAAATACTTTTGAAAAAACATTCATGTTTCTGCTCCAATCATTTTATTCGAATAAGACTGCTGTCTCTGATCTGTCCAATTTTGGATCATTCCAGTTCTCTGTTGATATCCGTTATACTGGATCACATATGGTATATATTCTACCACTTTCCTGTTATAAAAACAATGAACAATTATTTAACAAATCATGTCAGGAACAACAGAAAATATCCCGCATAGGATCCTGTTTTCGAGGATCCCGCGGGATATTACAGATCTTATTTCCTTACTTTTGCATTTTTCACACTGCTCCAGGCACCGTAATATGTCTTTCCGCTCGCTTTTTTGTATGCACGGATACGAACATAATAAGTGCTTCCCTTTTTCAAACCGGAAAGTGTTCGGGTCAGTGCACTGGCGGACACTGTCCTGGACCCTCTCATGGACCTTGATGCCGCATACTGGATCTGATAGCCGGAAGCACCAGCTGCTTTTTTCCAGCGGACAGTCAGCTTCCCGGAAGCCTTGCTGGACGGTTTGTACTGCACCGGAGCTGTCAGGCGGACGATCCTGCTGCCGTTTTTGTTATAAGCACTTAAAGCAGAGCCCTTGTATGCGCGGACTGTATAGGTATACATGGTTCCTGATTTTACTGATCCGTCTGTATAGACCAGCGTATTGCTTCCGCTTACGGTAGCGATATTGACCCACTTGCTGCTGTTTCCGGTCCTTCGATAGATCTTATAGCCGGAAGCATTTGCAGCTTTTTTCCATTTGAAGACGATGCCGGCAGGGCTGTTGGAAGTGCCGGATAGCCCGGGAGTGGTGAGCTTTACAGTTGTTAAGGCCGCGGACCGGAACTGGTATACGGCTGACTGTACTTCATCAGTCTTTTTCCATTCAGATTTCTGATAAACATACTTCTGGAAAAAGATATACATGTTATAAGTTGCGGCTTTGTTTATTCCTTTGGCAGATCCGATCCGCCAAGTAGTATTCTTCCTGTTATCGGTTGGATTTGGTGAAGTACTCCAGTAAACCGGCATCCACTTCACATCTCCAGGCCCGGGATTTGAATTTGTAGTTCCCGCACCGGTCACGGTAAAATTATAATATTTATTCGGAGTAAATTTCAGCGGAGAATCCAAACCTCTTACAAAACTATCTTTAACATCCGGTATATAAGGTGTATAGGCTGGTGTCGGCGTCACATCATATCTCGGGCGGGTTCCCCTGTAATTCAACTTTAATTTTTTCAGGTTGCTGATTCTTCCGTCTGAACCCAATACCTTAAGATACAGATCAAATTCTTTCTCTGTATCCAGATTCTTAAGATATATCACAAAGCTTCTGTTTGCAGTAACCGCCACACGAGAGTTTCCCGTATCGACCCTCGGAACATCAGATGTTCCGTCCTTTTTTCTCGCTACAGCTTTGTAGTAGCAGGCTCCGTTTGCATCAACTTTAAGTGTCACATTTACAGAACTGCGGCTTACCCATTTTTCTCCGGTCCATTTTACGTTTATTTTTGGCACCGGTGTTGGTGTCACTGTCAGTTCAGGATCCGCTGTCGGTGTCACTGTCGGTTCCGGATCTGTTATCGGCGTCACTGTCGGTTCCGGACCCGCTGTCGGTGTCACTGTCAGCTCCGGAGCTGACGCTGACATAGCTTCTGCGTTTTCTTCTTCCATACCGTCTCCTGCTTCTTCAGGTATCAGTTCTGTCAATAATACTTCCGGATCATCCTCACTGGAGATCTCTTCTGAAACTTCTTCCTCAGCTCCGCCGAAAGCATCCTCGCTGTTCTCCGCATTTTCCGCGTTTTCCACATCTTCCATGGTTGCATCGGAAGAGTTATCCACCATTTCCTCAGAAATATCCTCACTGTCTTCTGCAGGCTGCTCAGTCTCTCCCATAGACTCTGTAGTTTCCTCTGCGGAAAACATTTCCTGGCTGTCCGCAGCATTTTCTGTGATTTCTGCATCACCGCTGCCAAACTCTGCAGCCATACCGGTTGCCGGAAGCACCGTCACACAAAGTGCAGCACTTAAAAAAAGTGCCAGAACTTTTTTCTTCATTTACCTTCCTCCCTTTCTCCGTGTGTTACATATTTGTTATGTCAAGGAGATATTCGCACTCCAAACAGTATTATTTTTCAGAAAGTGGGGCTGACTGAAACTTGTACTGTACAGACTGTATCTTATCCGTAGATTGCCATTTGGAATCCCTGCAGGTATATTTGCGGAAGAAAACATACAGATTAAAAGTTCCCTCCTGGTCGATTCCTTCCTTGGAACCGATCTTCCAGGTGCTTCGGATCCGGTTGGAATTCGGATTCGCAGATGTGCTCCAGTAAACAGGCACCCACTTAATGTCTCCGTTTTCCGGATCCTCATTATCGGTACCTGCACCGATAACCTTAAAATCATAAAATGTATCCAGGTAGAATTCCAGAGGAGAATCCAGCCCCTCTACCGTACTGTCCTCTGCCTTTGGTTTGGATGCTTTATGTTTTTTCTCAGAATCTGTTTTTTTCGCCGGGCGGCTGTCCTGATCCAGCTCCATCCGCTTCAGATCACTTAATTTCCCATTCTCATCCTCAATCTGGATATACAGATCAACTGCCTGGCCTGTATCCAGGTCTGCAAGTGTGATCCCGAACTCTTCATCCTCACTGATCAAAACCTCATCATTCACGGTATTTCCGGTCTCGATCTGAGGCACCTGGGGATTTCCGTCTTCCCCCCACTCTGCCCACTTATAATAGCAGACGCCGTTAACGGCTGACGTAAGCGTTATCTCTGCCTGGGAATAGCTGTCCCATTTAAATCCTGTCCATTGTATTTCTGACTTTTGGGAATCCTTTGTATTGTTTTCTCCGGAACTCAGTTCCAGGTCCTCCACAGTCTGTTCTTTTATGGTGTCACCACTGTTAAATTCCGCTGCCATACAGGTAGCCGGTATCATGGTCATACCAAGAGCTACACTTAAGATCACCACAGGAAGCTTCTTTTTCCTTTCTCCTTTCGCATATGTCTTCATTATATAATTCTCCCCTATTGCTTGCAACAGAAAAGAAGCCTGATTTTGCTGTGACATAAAAGGCTCCGGAAACCTGCCAATTTCTCACACAGATCCCCGGAGCCTTCCATTCAATATTCAGTTGTGATAATAAAATTTCCTATCAGAACTCTGGTTCGATCAGTCCGTAAGTATTTCCTTTACGTTTATAAACTACGTTAACCTGCTCTGTCTCAGCATTAAAGAATACAAAGAAATTATGTCCGAGAAGCTCCATCTGTACGCATGCATCTTCCGGATACATTGGTTTGATTCCGAATTTCTTGGTACGGATGATCTTAACTTCTTCATCCTCATCGTAGTCCTTGTCCAGATATGCTTTCTGGAAGTTGGCTGCTGCCTGCTGTTTGTCTACGATTTTATTTTTGTACTTGCGAAGCTGACGTTCAATGACTTCCTCTACCAGATCAATGGATACATACATATCATTGCTTACCTGCTCGGCACGTACAATATTTCCTTTCATTGGAATCGTAATCTCGATCTTTTGTCTCTCCTTCTCGACACTTAACGTCACATGAACTTCGGTTTCCGGAGTAAAATAACGCTCTAATTTGCCAATCTTCTCATAGATGGCTTCCTTGAGTCCTTCTGTAACATCGATATTCTTTCCGCTGATAATATACTGCATAGTTACCACTCCTTTGCTGTTTAATGGTTATATTATACCC
>OIAG01000744.1_pt1 | contig 14187 bp, 10 predicted proteins | sample 1580701 | NCBI WGS metagenome assembly OIAG01 (sample SAMEA3882551, study PRJEB24775) | human gut metagenome | biome: human-associated habitat; feature: intestine environment; material: feces | place: Netherlands | collected 2009/2010 | reverse complement strand
CGATGGCAACCTTATAACAAACCCAAACTTTCTTAACCAAGCTACTGGCTGGTCGACGACCTCTCCGAATGAGAGAATCGGCGAGACGATGAAGCTCGAGCTTTCCACGCAGCTCCTCAAGCCCCAAACGAACACCAAACAAGCTAACGGCGATCGCTTTGCGCTTGCGTGGAATTTTAGGCCACAGGGCACCAATCTTTATTTTGAACCTGGATCAACCTACACCACCTTTTCCACCCAGAGCGGCGCCACGTACGAGTGGGGCCTAAACCATCGCGCCGCAACCGACCACGACGTGCTGATGCTCACGATGGGTCCTCAACAGGAGAATCTGTCGATTAACAGCGCGGGCCAAGACCAGCTCATGCAGCTGCGGGCTTGGCTTAAGGCGCAGGTCAAGATGCCCCAGGGAAATACCGTTGAGCGGTACACCGTCTACAGCGATCCCTTTGCCGAAAATGGCGGCTTTGCTGGTAACAGCGCTGATGGGTCCCACTTCTCGTTTGAGCGGAGCGACGGCCGCATCGCGCTTTCGGTGTGGCTCGTAAGCTCTAACGGACAGGGTTGGTTCTCCTTTGGCACCAACAGCACGCATTATTATCGAGATCTTCCCGAGGAAGACGATGAGTTTGCCTATCAGGCTGACTATACCGCAGCGTCCGACAAAACGATGCTTGCGCTGACTTGCTACGATTCAAATCTTACGGGGGAGAACGAACAATACCGGGAGTGGTTTGGTAATCTGGTCAACGACGTTCACGTGGAAAAGCAGGGCACACGCGACATCTATAGCGACTTTGCCAAGGTGTATCAGGAAAATTCGTCCGAGAACATGACAACGCTCACAAACTATGCGTTCTCGACCTCGAATCTTAAGAACGAGAATACGAACATTGCTAACGGCAGCTTTGAAGAGGATATACATCTAGGGAACCAGAGGCCCAGCAAGTTTACGTTGTGCTCGCCCCATTGGCGTACGACCGAGACAGACCATCGTATCGAGATCGTTGCCCAGAACGACTACTATATCGACCCAGCTGGGCATTCTGTTACGTTTACGCCCTCCGATGGTGACTATGCAGCCGAGCTCAACGCACACGAGGCGAGTTCGCTCTACCAATATGTGACGACCGAGCCGGGAAAACAGTACGAGTGGGGGCTCGACCACCGCGGCCGCTCGGGTCGAGACGCCATGGCCCTTATCATCGGTCCGCGACAAGAAAACGAGCCGTACAATGACAATCAAAAGGCACTCGATCAGTACCAGCAAATTGTTCAATGGATTCAAATGAGCGTCGATAACTATGTCGGCTTGGATGTGGTCAATTTTTCCCAATCAGGCTGCAGCAAAAAGATCATTCTGTATTCAACTAAGTTTGACAAAGTGGGCGGATTTGCCAATGCGTCCAGCGGAAGCGCGTTCTCATGGACGGCCGATGCGGAGCATACCGAAAAATGGTGCGTATGGATTATGGCGTCCGAAAACGACGCTTGGGCTTCCTACGGTTCCAACGCGCTCGAGCAGAACAAAAAGGTTGACTACGACTATACCTACACCATTCCGGATGGCCAAAACCAGAGCGTCTTTGCTTTTGTGGCCTACAACACGGCCAACGGGAGCAATTCGATCGGCAACTTCCTCGACAATATCTCGTTTAGGGAGTTCTATCGCATCGAGACGTACACGACGCCCAACGGAAGCGGAACGTATTTTTATAAAGCCGATACCAAGACGGCGGACTTTACCTATGCCAAAAACTACGTAGGTAAACAGGAGAAGAACTCCTACTTTATGGTCGACGCCAAGCGCGATGACGGGGCAGTCTTTATCGGTGCTTTTGTCAACGGCGAGTTCTATTCCGCAGACGACGTGGCGCACTGGACCGAATTGGACGATGACACCTATCGCTTTAAGGTCGACAAGGTCACAAAGCACTACAAAGTGCACCTCGTGTTTTCCAAGGCAGGCGTTCAATACGATGTGAACGGCGGCAAAGCGTATCACTATGATCCGTCCGTTGAATCCACGGGCGATTTCGTGCAGCTTTCTGGTGCGGGAGCGAGCTATACCTCCCATGCTGCCGAAGGGCAAAACGACGGCTGGAAGTTTATGGGCTGGGAGTACGCGGGCTCGGGAAAATCCATTCGTTTTGACGGAGAGCACACAGTGACCCATACGGCTCCCGAGGGCACCACGGATTCCGGCACTCTTACCATTAAGGGCAAGAAGGTCGATTCGGATACCGGTGCTGCGGGCGATGCGGTAACGGTCAAAAACATTCCCGAGAGCCAAGGTGCGACATTCGTGGCGCAATGGAAGTATCGCCAGGCCTTTGTTGCCCAGCTTAAAAATGCCGATGGCACGTGGAGCAACGTAACGACGGGCGGCACGGTCAGCTCCAAGCTTAAGGGGGCAAAGGGCTCCATTGATGCGGGGGATCGCTCGGGCAAGGACGCCGACGCGTACAAAACCTCGGGTATCGCCTACTTTGTGGACGACGGCACGTTTGTGGAGGCGGTGGCCGCTCCCAAGGAGGGCTATCACTTTGAGGGTTGGTACGACCTATCGAATCCGGACGCCCCGGAGCTGCTGTCGTCTTCACCCACCTATACGTACAACGTAAAAGACCGCATTACGGGATGCGTATACGCACGATTCACCCCGCGCACCTACACACTCAAGGTTTCCAAGAGCGTTACGGGCAATATGGGCGACAAGCGTGCCTACTTTAAGATGACGGCGACCTTTACGGGTCTCAAGGCTGGTCAGACCTACGCCATCGAGTATTCGGATGCGTCTGCCCAGGGCAGCCATGTGCTCGTGGCGCGACCGAATGATCAGGCTGAGACCGTGGAAAACAAGACGGCCTTTACGGCCGACGACCAGGGCAAGGCGACCGTGCCGTTTGCCGTTAAGGACGGCCTGATCGTTTCGATTAAAACGCTGGATTACAACGCGACCTATACCGTGAGCGAAGACGATTACTCTTCGTTGGGGTACCAAGCCGAGCTTGCAGGTGCGAGCGGCACCCTCAACGGTCCGCGTGTGACTGTTGCCGTTGAAGCTAAGGCCACCAATTCTCGACAGGTCGCGGTGCCTACGGGCATTACGCGCAACCCCATCTATGCCCTGGCGATTTTGGCCGCCGGCGTGCTGTTGGCTACGGGCATGGTTGCGCTGCGTTTACACCGCGGCTCCAAGAGGGGCGGGCGCCTATGAGAAGACATGGCGCCAGCAATGCTGGTGATGGGCCAGCCGCACGAGCGGCCCCGCAGGGAAGACCCCGGGGCTCGCGGTATTCGGCCGCGTCGAACGTGAGGTTGGGCGCCCATGCGGCGCCAGGCCTGGGGAAAGCGGACGACCGGCGCGATATCGTGGGCTTTCTGGCGCGCTTGGCATTTTTTGTCGTGACGCTCTGGCTGCTCTTTGGCGTGGTCTTGGGCGTGGGCGCAGTCACAACTGGCGAGATGGCCCCGCGTATCTGTTCGGGTGACGTCATGCTCTACTGGAGGCTCAGCCAGGGCTTCAACGAGGGTGACGTGGTGGTATACACCGCGGATGGCGAAGAGCGCCTGGGCCGCGTGGTTGCCCGTCCCGGTGATGAGGTCACGATTACCGAGGCAGGCGAGCTCATGGTTAACGGGGCCGTTGTGGTGGAAAGCGATATCTCTACGCCGACGCCGCGCTATGAGTCCGCTGTGGACTATCCCGTGCATCTGGGAACAGATGAGTTCTTTGTGCTGGCAGATCTGCGTGAGGGCGGGCACGACAGCCGCCTGTACGGCCCGATTGCCCGTTCGCAGATCAAAGGCAACGTGATCAGCGTGCTGCGCAGGTCGAACCTGTAGGCACAAAGATTGGTTTTATTAAGTGCATATGCCCGAGAGGAAGGATGCAAAATGAAAACTGGAAAGAGGCGGCTGGCAGCATTTGCAGTCGTGGCTGCCACGATGCTGCTGGCTTTGGTGGGAGTTGCTGCGCCTGCGTGGGCGGAGGAGGGCTCCAAACTGCCGGTAACTGACAACAGGGTCACGATCACCTCGACGCTTACCATGAATGAGAATGCCGTGGTGCCTAATGCGACGTTTAACTATTCGATCGCGCCTGAGACGAGTGAGCGCACGAGTACGAGTGGTATGCCCGTTACTCCTGGTGTGGAAGATGCCGTCACGCTTTCGCCGACTTCCGTTAATTTTTCCAACAAAGGCCTTACAAGCACAGAGAATACCGGTGAGAAGACTAAGACAATAACCGCCAAGCTGAGTGCCGAAATTAAAACCTCTCTATTCAAGGCTCCGGGCATCTATCAATACAAAATTACGCAGACGCCGTCAGAGCTGGACGGTCTCAACGTTACATACAAGGAACTCTTCCTGGATGTTTACGTAGAAAACGAAGAGAATGGCGGTTCGGGCTATGTTGTTAATGGTTGTACTCTTAGCGACAAACCAAGCTCGGGTAGGAAGGCCGCAGGCTTTGAGAACGAATATGCCACCTATAAGTTGACCATCAAAAAGATCGTTGCCGGTAACCAGGGTGAGAAGGATAAGGACTTTGACTTTACCTTCACGATTAAAGGCGCTGACGGGGAGAGCTATGAGTACGCCACTGTGAAAAACGGTGCTACCGCCATGAGCCAAACTCCAGCTACGTCGGGAACTGCGGTTACCGTAAGCCTTAAGCACGAAGAATCCGTCATCGTTTACGGTCTCTCATCGAACGATACATATGCCATAAATGAGACAGATTACAGTAGCGCCGGTTATAAGACGTCGTATAAGATCGGTGAATCCGGCACCGAGGTAGAGGGTAAAGTTATTGAAGCGACGCCTATCGGCGCTTCCAACACCCTTGTGGCCTTTACCAACACCAAGGATGTTACCGTTCCGACCGATGTTATTCGGACGGTCGTTCCCTATGCGGCAATCGTCGCGTTTGCTGCTGTGATGGGCGTGGTCTTCTTCCGTCCTCGTCGTAACCGCCGTTAAAACAGCGAGGATTACAGCCGATGGAGCTTAAACGCATAGCTCGGCTGGCGAGAGCCGGCGACCGCGTACTTACGTGGTTTGCCGGCTTTCTCGTGCTGCTCATGCTGCTGTACGGTGGCTATTCGCTGTGGGATACAAACAACGTTATGAACGGTGGGTTCATCAGCGACGAGCTACTGCGCTACAAACCCACCGGGACCAACGATTGCGCACGCCTGCAGGATCTGATGGCCAAAAATCCCGACGTGGTCGGATGGGTCACCATCGATGGCACCAACATCGACTATCCCTTTGTTCAGGGAAAAGATAACCAGGAATACCTCAACAAAAACGTGTTGGGGGAGTCCGCGGTTTCGGGAGCGGTGTTTTTGGATGCGCGCAACAGCCGTGCGATGACCGATTCCTACAATCTGCTCTATGCACACCACATGGATAACGGTGCAATGTTTGGCGATGTCGACCGGTTTTTAGACAGGGGCTTCTTTGAGGTGCACCGCACGGGCACGCTCTACACAAAGGATGGGGCGTTCCGCCTGCGCATCGTTGCCGTGTGCTCGTTTGCTGCGAGTGATGACATTATCTTTGGGCCGGGAAACCTGGACCAAGCTTCGATGCAGACGTTGCTCACGCATATCTCGCAGACGGCGGTGCACGCGGATATGGATGACGTTGGCCCTGATTCGCGCATCGTCGCGCTTTCTACCTGCAGTGATAAAACAAACGGGCGCCGAGCACTTATAGCAGAGGTCTTGTAGCTCATTGAATATCCCGATTAAGCTGCGCCCCATAGGCTGCATCAAGTTTGAGGCTCTCGATCCATCATGGTAGAGTTGTCCGCGCGTGAATTTCGGCACACTGCGCGCTATCTGCGCTTTCACCGTTTGGAGGAGTGGGCTTGTGAAAACATCTGTCGCTAAGAAGGCCAGCCGGGCGGTGCGTCTGCTCATGATGGTGCTCACGGCAGTTCTCATCTTCTTCTTCATCAATGTCATGCTGCTCGTCTCCGACATCCAGGGCACGGCGCGCGTGGTCAACTACGCCGGTCTGGTGCGCGGCACCACGCAGCGAATCGTTAAGCTCGAGGACGCGGGCCAGCCACAAGACGACCTGCTCGAGGCTGTGGATTCATACATTAATGGCTTGCGCTATGGAGGCGAGGACCTCAATCTCGTCCGTCTCGATGACGACGAATATCAGGCAAAAATGACTGAGCTTGCTGACTATTTTGGCGAGCTTCGCACCGAGATTGCCCGTGTGCGCGAAGTCGGCTACGAGAACACCGACATCATTGCCATGAGCGAGGAGTTCTTTGGCATTTGCGACGATGCCACGAGGCTCGCGGAGGACTACTCCCAGGAGAAGGCGACGGCGCTCAATCGTCTTGAGGGCTTGGTGATCATCGATATCGTAGGCTTGGTGGCGACCTTTGCGGTCGAACTTGCTCGCGCGGTGCGCACCGCCGCACTCAATCGCGAGCTGCAGAACAAAGTCTATCTCGATGAAGCCACGGGACTGCCCAACAAGAACAAGTGCGAGGAAATCTTGGGGCAGGGGCATCCCGTTTCTGCTGGAGCGCCCGTTGCGCTGTGCGTCTTCGATCTTAACAACCTGCATACGGTCAATAACCGCTTTGGTCACGAGAAAGGTGACGAATACATTCGTTCTTTTGCCCATCAGCTGGGGCGCGTGGCGTCAGAGACCTGCTTTGTTGGCCGCGACGGCGGCGATGAGTTTATCGCGGTGCTGCGGGATGCCGATCGAGCTGCCGTGGAGTCCTGTCTCGCTCGGATTCGCGTGAACGTGAACGAGTATTCCGAGACTCACCCCGACATGCCTATCAGCTATGCGGTGGGTTATGCGCTTTCCAGTGATTATGATGAACCGCCCACGATGCGCGAGCTCTTTTCCCAGGCCGACAAAAACATGTACATAGACAAGAGCCGCATAAAGACGGCCGAGGCAGCCGGGCCGCAACGCGAGGACCGGTAGGCTGGCAACAGAGAACATGGGAAAGCCCCCGCAGCTCGTGTGAACTGCGGAGGCTTTATTCGTTGTGGCGTTGTTCTGAGTTGGCAGATTTATGCGAGCTCAAACGCTCTGGTGTAGAGCTTTTTATTTGGCAAGCAATATCTGCAGGTAATCGCGCTTTCCGTGGAGGACGCGGTCGATATAGACCTTCTGGTGGAAACGGTAAAACGCGAGATAGTTGTCACAGGCCACGAACCGGTAATCGGAGCGCAGGGGATAGATTGAAGATAGCGGCGTACCCGACTCTGGGAAGCTGGATAGCAGGTCTATCCGAGCGAGGATGCCCTCTACGATTCTCTCCGCTGCTGCGGGATTGTCCTGTTCGACGGCAATGTAGCCCCAGATGTCGTCGAGATCTTGTAGAGCCAGCGGAGAGTAGACGACCTCGCAGCTATGCATGGCTTGCGGCCTTGCGGCGGAAGTGCTCGGCGACGTTGTCCGACGAGACCCATCCGCTCTCGTCACCCGAGCTGCGCCCGCGCTCAAGCTCCGACATCAGCGTGCTGATGGCGCAAAACCGGTCGTAATCTTTCATGTCGAGCACCGCGTAGCAACCGTGCCCGTTTTTGGTCAGGAACACCGGGGAGCCCTCGTGGACATCGGAGAGCACCTCGTTGTAATTGCGCAAATCGGAAACAGGCTTAATGGCAGGCATATAAGGCTCCAATCGATGTACGGGAACTTACGATAAATTATACGAATAATATGCAGCACCCGCCAGCCAAAACATCCCCACACAAAACGAGGCCCTGGCCAGTTGGCCAGGGCCTCACAAACTTTTATTCCATTCAAATGACGGGCTGATTGCGCGCAGGAGGGTGCCCCGGGGGCGGCGGGGTATTTCCTCCGCGCGCAGTTTCGCGGCGCAGCGAGAATGTTTGAGCACGGAGGAATTACCCCGCCGCCCCCGGGGCACCCTACGTGGAACAAACCTGCCTACTCGAGCTCAAACGCTCCGGTGTACAGCTGGTAGTAGTACCCGCGCTTGGCGATCAGCTCATCATGGTTGCCGCGCTCGATGATGCGGCCGTGGTCCAGGCAGATAATCGCGTCGGAGTTGCGCACGGTGGAGAGGCGGTGCGCGATGACAAACGTCGTGCGGCCCTCCATGAGCTTATCCATGCCCGCCTGCACGATGGCTTCGGTGCGGGTGTCGATGGAGCTCGTGGCCTCGTCCAGGATCATTGCCGGCGGATCGGCGACGGCAGCGCGTGCGATCGAGATCAGCTGGCGCTGACCCTGCGACAGCTGTGCGCCGTTGCCGGTGAGCATCGTGTCGTAGCCATCGGGCAGGCGGGTGATAAAGTCGTCCGCGCCCGCGAGCTTGGCCGCCGCGATGCACTCCTCGTCGGTCGCATCCAGGTTGCCGTAGCGGATGTTATCCATCACGGTGCCGGTGAACAGGTTCACGTCCTGCAGCACGCCGCCCAGGCTTCGGCGCAGGTCGGCCTTGCGGATCTTGTTGACGTTGATGCCGTCGTAGCGAATCTTGCCGTCGGCGATGTCATAGAAGCGGTTGATGAGGTTGGTGATGGTCGTCTTACCGGCACCGGTGGCGCCGACAAACGCGACCTTCTGGCCCGGCTTGGCAAACACGGACACGCCGTGCAGCACCTCGTGGTCGGGCGTGTAGCCAAAGTCGACGTTGTCCATGACCAGGTCGCCGCGCAGCGGCACGTACTCGATCTCGCCGGTTGCGCGGTGCGGATGTTTCCACGCCCACATGCCAGTGTGGTGGTCGGCCTCCTCGAGCTGCCAGGTATCGGGGTTCACCTGAGCGTTGACAAGCGTCACATAGCCTTCGTCGGCTTCGGGCTCCTCGTCGATGAGCTCAAAGATGCGGTCGGCGCCGGCGAGGCCCATGACCACGGCGTTGATCTGCTGCGAGATCTGGCCGATCTGTCCGCAGAACTGCTTGGTCATGTTGAGGAACGGCACCACGACGGCGATGGACAGCGCCATGCCCGAGATGCTCAGGTTGGGCACGCCCAGCGCTAGGAAAATGCCGCCGGCCAGTGCGACCAGCACGTAGAGCAGGTTGCCCAGGTTCATCAGGATTGGCATGAGGATGTTGGCGTACATGTTGGCCTTCTGCGAGACCTCGAAGAGCTTTTCGTTGCGCTCGTCAAAATCGGCCTCGGCGGCAGACTCGTGGCAGAATGCCTTGACGACCTTCTGGCCGTTCATGACTTCCTCGATATGGCCCTCGACAACGCCGAGCTCGGTCTGCTGCGCAATAAAGAAGCGCGCGGAGTTGGAGCCGAGCAGCTTGGTCATAAAGGTCATAAAGGCGACGCCGGCCACAATGACCAGGCACATCCACACGCTGTAGTACAGCATGATAAAGAACACCGTGACGATGACGATGGTCGTCATGAGCAGGTTGGGCAGCGACTGGCTGATCATCTGGCGCAGCGTGTCGATGTCGTTGGTGTAGTGGCTCATGATGTCGCCGCGCTGGTGCGTGTCGAAGTAGCGAATCGGCAGGTCCTGCATGCGGTTGAACATCTTCTCGCGCAGCTTCTCGAGCGAGCCCTGCGTGACGATGGCCATGGCGCGGTTCCAGAACAGCGAGGACAGGATGCCGACGCCGTAGATGCAGGCGAGGGTGGTCACGAGCTTCAGAATCTTGGGCTGCGCGGTCGTCCAGTTGCCCGACTGCCACGATTCGCTAATAATCTGCAGGGCGCTCTGAAGGAAGGTCGCGCCGATGGAGTTGATGATGGCGCAGAGCACCACGCCGACGACGACGAGGGGCAAAAGCACGGGGTAGAAGCCAAAGAGCGTCTTGATGAGGCGCGACATGGTGCCGCCCTTGCGGTTGAGCGCGCGCTCGGCGGTCGTTGCCTTACTCATGTGCCTCGCCTCCTTCCTGGGTCTGGGCTTGCGTTGCGGATGCCTCGGTGTCAGCCTCGACGGTCCCTTCGCCCTCGGCAGACATCTTGTTTTGCGAGGTAAAGGTCTCGCGGTAGATCTCGCTCGTCTTAAGCAGCTCATCATGGTTGCCGATCTGCGCGATGTGGCCACCCTCCATGACGATGATGCGGTCTGCGTCCTGCACGGAGCTAATGCGCTGGGCGATGATGAGCTTGGTCGTGTTGGGCAGATAGCTTGCCAGTCCTGCGCGGATCTTGGCGTCGGTCTTGGTGTCGACGGCGCTGGTGGAGTCGTCCAGGATCAAGATCTTGGGGCGACGCAGCAGAGCACGCGCAATGCACAGGCGCTGCTTCTGACCGCCGGAAACATTGGAGCCGCCCTGTTCAATGAAGGTATTGTATTTGTCAGGCATTTTTTCGATGAAATCATCGGCACAGGCAAGCTGGCATGCGCGGCGGCATTCCTCCTCAGTGGCATTTTTGTCACCCCATCGGAGGTTTTCCAGAATGGTTCCTGAGAAGAGTACATTCTTCTGAAGAACAACGGAAACCTGATTTCTGAGAGATTCCAGATGGTATTTACGGACATCAATGCCTCCTACGGAAACAGAACCATCCGTTACGTCATAAAGACGGCTGATCAGGTTGACAAGGCTGGATTTTGCACTTCCGGTACCGCCGATGATCCCTATGGTCTCGCCGGAGCGGATCGAGAGATTGATATCCTTCAGAACGGGTTCCTGACTGTCTTTCTTATAGCTGAAATTTACATGATCGAAGACGATACTTCCGTCCGGGACATCTGTTACTGGATCTTCCGGATCTGTGATGTCAGCAGTATCATTGATGACTTCCGTAACACGCTCTGCGCTGGCAATACTCATTGTTACCATAACAAAAACCATGGAAAGCATCATAAGGCTCATGAGAATGTTCATGCAGTAGGTGAGAAGGCTCATAAGCTCACCGGTAGTAAGGGCGCTGCCTACGATCATTTTGGCGCCGAGCCAGCTGATCCCCAGGATACAGGCATAAACGGTAAACTGCATCAGGGGCATGTTCATGACAACGATCTTCTCAGCACTTAAGAACATTTCGTATACTTTGTTGCAGGCTTTCTGGAATTTGCTGATCTCGTAGTCTTCGCGGACATAGGCCTTGACCACACGCACAGCGCCGATGTTTTCCTGGACACTTGCGTTCAGGTCGTCATATTTACGGAATACGGCCTGAAAATATACCGTTGCTTTTCTCATGATAAAGATCAGACAGCCTCCCAGGAAGATAACAGCGACAAGGTAGATGCTTGCAAGCTTTGCATTGATAAGAAATGCCATGACCATGGCACAGATCAGACTGGCCGGTGCACGGGTACACATACGAAGGATCATCTGATAGGCGTTCTGCAGGTTGGTCACATCAGTGGTAAGACGGGTGATCAGGCCGGCAGTGCTGTATTTGTCGATGTTGGAAAAAGAAAAGGTCTGGATGTTGGTGTACATGGCTTTTCGGAGGTTTCTGGCAAAGCCTGTGGAGGCCAGTGCTCCGTATTTTCCTCCCATGACGCCGGACCAGAGTCCGCACAGGGCAAGAGCTACCATAACTGCACCCATCCGATAGATATGGCCGATATTTCCGGCTTCCACACCCTTATCAATGATGGAAGCCATGGCCAGGGGGATCAGAGTCTCAAAGAGAACTTCCAGGATCATGAAAAAAGGCGTGAGAAACGATGCCTTTTTAAACTCCCTGACCTGGGCCAGAAGGGTTTTGAGCATAAAAAATCTCCTTTCTTTACTGTTCAAAAGACAGCACTACTGGAAAGAATTCCGGGCTGCTATAGAACAGATATATTGTTCAGCTACTATTATCGGGGAAATTATTTTTAATGTCAAGATAAACATGTGCGAAATGCTTGACACAACATCCTTTAAGCGGTATATTAAAAGTTAATATTCGCCTGTAGAACAGGGAAGGAATGGGATTCAGATCCCTTTAGAGGGTCTATATAGAGTTAAATTTTTGCAGGGAGGATTTTATATGGAGATCAGACAGTCAGCGGAGGATTATCTTGAATCAATTCTGGTTTTATCCAAAAAAGGAGGAGGAGTTCGTTCCATTGATATTGCGACCAGACTTGGTGTTTCCAAGCCAAGCGTCAGTCACGCAATGAAGCTTCTTCGTGAGGATGGTTATATTGCTATGGACCGTTACGGTACCGTGACACTTCTGGAGAAGGGGGCAGAAATCGCCAATCAGATTTATGAGCGTCACATTGTTCTTGCCAGGATGCTGGAGGGACTTGGGGTTCCGGCAGAGATCGCAATGGAGGATGCCTGCAAGATGGAGCACGACATCAGCCAGGAGAGCTTTGAGAAGATCAAGGCACATTATAATAACTTTATTAAGAAGGAAGAAAAAGCAGACTAAGAAACATGCAGACAGGCAGCCGGAAGGTAAAATACCAAACCGGCTGCCTGTTTTTTATTTATTTTCTTTTTCCGGCAGCTGTGCCAGGATGATGGCTGCAAACATGATGACACATCCAAGGAGCTCTTTTATGGAAAGCTTCTGATCTAGGAGCACCCAGCCTGCAAGCACGGAGATGCAGGATTCAAGAGAAAGGATCAGAGAAGCAACGGTGGGATTCACATTTTTCTGGCCTACGACCTGCAGGGTGTAGGCAACACCGCAGGACATTACACCAGCATACAGGATCGGCAGCCAGGCAGTGAGAATGGAAGAAATCTGCGGACGTTCCAGAATAAGTGCCGGGATCATGGACAGGATCCCGCAGACAAGAAACTGGATACAGGAAAGCTTTACACCGTCTGCCTTCGGGGAAAAATAGTCAATCACCAGAATGTGCAGGGAAAAGAGAAAAGCACATACCAGCACCAGAATATCTCCGAGGCCAATGGAAAATCCGTCTGTGATGCAGAGAAGATAAAGTCCGACCAGTGCCATGACAACGGCTGCCCATATAAAGGGACTGCATTTCTTTTTCAGGAAAATTCCGATGATCGGGACGATGACAATGTAACAGGCGGTGATGAAGCCGGCTTTTCCTACTGTTGTGTACTGGATACCAAACTGCTGGAAGCTGCTGGCAGCAAAAAGAGCAAATCCGCAGGCAATGCCGCCCAGCCACAGGTCACGGCTGTTATATGGCGTGTGGGATACAGCTTTTTCTGAAGGTGCTGATGAGGATTCCGGTATTGCGGAGTCTGTGGCAGCAGAGGATTTATTTCCGGAACGGTTCAGGATAAAGAGCACCGGAACCAGGACAGCGGCGCCGATCAGGGAACGGACGCCGTTGAAGGTGAAGGGGCCAACATATTCCATGCCCACACTCTGGGCAACAAAGGCGATTCCCCAGATCGTTGCGGCCAGAAGCAGACAGAGAGAATTTTTCAGAGGCATTTTCTGTGAGTTCATGATAAAAAATCCTTTCGTTTATTAGGTATTATGTGATCAAAGCAGTATATAACAAAAGACCCCGGGGAACTTATATAGCTTCCCGGGGCATTCTTATGATCTGTCGGAACAATGTCCAACAAAATTAGTTCTGATTCTGGTTATTCTTAACTTCTGCAAGCTTCATGGCACGAACCTTCAGCGGCAGACCGAACAGAGTGATGAATCCGTCTGCATCATGATGATCATACATATCACCGGTTGTGAAGGAAGCAAGAGACTCATTGTAAAGGCTGTACGGAGAGGTTGTACCATTCTTGATGATGTTTCCTTTGTAAAGCTTGAATTTAACCTCACCGGTAACATATTTCTGAGTGGACTCAACAAATGCCTGGATAGCCTCACGGAGAGGTGTGTACCATTTTCCTTCGTAAACAACCTGTGCAAACTGGCTGCCAAGCTTTTTCTTGGCTTCCATTGTCTCACGGTCAAGGATCAGCTCCTCAAGCTGGTCATGTGCTGCCATCAGGATCGTTCCGCCAGGAGTTTCATAAACGCCACGGGATTTCATACCAACAACACGGTTCTCAACGATATCAACGATACCGATGCCGTTCTCACCGCCAAGCTTGTTCAGCTCTGTGATGATCTCGGAAACCTTCATTGCTTTTCCGTTGAGTGTTTTCGGAACACCCTGCTCGAATGTCATGGTGATCTCAGTTTCTTTATCCGGAGCCTTCTCAGGTGTTACACTTAATACAAGCATGTCATCATAGTTCGGAGCCTGGGATGGATCCTCAAGCTCAAGTCCCTCATGGCTGATGTGCCAGAGGTTTCGGTCACGGATGTAGCTGTGGCTTGCATCAAATGGAAGAGT
>OIAG01000726.1_pt1 | contig 14517 bp, 10 predicted proteins | sample 1580701 | NCBI WGS metagenome assembly OIAG01 (sample SAMEA3882551, study PRJEB24775) | human gut metagenome | biome: human-associated habitat; feature: intestine environment; material: feces | place: Netherlands | collected 2009/2010 | reverse complement strand
ACAGGACTTGGTATCCTGCTTGTGATCTTCCTTGGAATCCTGCTTGGCAGTTCCCACAAACAGTCCGCAGACAACGAAGCGGTAGAAACCATGTACGTTCCGGGTGTCTATACCTCTTCTGTCATGATTGATGGAAATCCGTTCGATGTACAGGTATCTGTAGACGAAGACCATATCAACGAAATCACCATGGTTCATCTGGATGAAACTGTAGAAACCATGTACCCATTGGTCCGTCCTACGCTCGATGAACTGGCAAAACAGATTATTTCCAGCCAGTCCCTTACGGATCTTACATATTCCAAAAACAACCAGTATACCTGTCGTCTGCTCATCGGTGCAGTATCCGAGGCATTGGAAAAGGCATCACCCGATCGGTGATGCCCCACATGCAAATATCTGATAAGCAGATCTTATTGTGCCTCTGTGTTTAATCCACTCACGTAGCTGGACAATGCAGAAGTATCGGTATAATACGTCTGTGCCGGCTTATTATCCTCATAATAACTGTATCCGGTATAACCGGCCCATCCAACGATGGCAACTAAAATTGCACATCCACAGATGATACCAATGATTTTTTCCGTTTTCTGCTTTGCCATCTCTTTTTTACGATTGGCTTTTTCTTTCTTATATTTATCTACCTTTGCCTGACTCATATTTCCTTCTCTCCTAAATCTGTTGATGGTTCTATTCTACACATTTTCAACAGAAAAAGCAAGTAAACGGTTTTACATATTGCGGGAGATATCCAGGCACTTCATCATTGCCTCGATCACGCTGCTGCGCATGCCTTTTTCCTCCAGCACACGCACTGCCTGAATGGTGGTTCCTGCCGGAGAGCATACCATATCTTTGAGTTCTCCCGGATGTTTTCCCGTCTCAAGAACCATCTTTGCACTTCCAAGTACCGCCTGTGCTGCAAATTTGTACGCCTGCTGTCTCGGCATTCCACCAGCCACTGCTGCATCTGCCATGGCTTCAATAAACATAAATACATAGGCCGGAGAGCTTCCGCTGACGGCAGTAACCACATCCATCAGATGCTCCGGAATGACTTCCGTCTGTGAAAATCCACTGCAGAGATCCCGCACCAGCGCCATATCCGCATCCGTCACACGTGCTCCCGCACACATACCCATCATGCCTTCTTTGACCATAGATGGGGTATTCGGCATCGTACGAATCACTTTTAAATTTCGTCCGAGCACTTCATCAAACCATACCAGTGTCTTTCCCGGCGCGATGGATACCAGAATCTGCTCTTCTGTAAGAAGATCCTTGATTTCCTCTAACACTTCGGCATAAAACTGTGGCTTTACTGCCACAAACAAAATGTCTGCAAATGCTGCCACATCCCGGTTGTCCGTACTGATCTGCACTCCGAACTGTGCTTTCTTTTCTTCCAGCGTTTTCTTCGTACGACAGGAAATCATCATCTCCTGCGGAGGGCATTTTCCGGATTCCAAAATTCCCTGTATCATGGCTGTTCCCATATTTCCACAGCCGATAAAACCGATTTTCTTTTCCATGTTCTATCTAGCTCCTATAATCTCCATTAATTTTTACATAATCATACGTCAGATCACATCCCCAGGCTTTGGCAGATGCCTCTCCCTGATGCAGATCAATATTGATATAAATTTCATCTTCCTCTAAGATTTCTTTTGCTTTCTCCTCAGAGAAATCTACACCGGCAGCATTTCTGCATACGGCAATGGTTCCCTTGGACGATGCCAGATCCACATCCACTTTGTTGATATCAAACTCCGCATCCGCATAACCGATTGCACATAAAATACGTCCCCAGTTGGCATCTTCCCCAAACATTGCACACTTAAACAGTGGGGAACGGATCACACTCTTTGCAATAATGATTGCGGTATCCTGATCCGGCGCACCGCTACAGGTACACTCCAGCATCTTCGATGCTCCCTCACCGTCCTTGGCAAGCATCTTGGTCAGCGTCATGAGTACCTGATACAGCGCCTGACGGAACGTATCATAATCCTCTCCCTCTGCTGTGACTGGCGTATTTTCTGCCATGCCGTTTGCCAGAATACTGACCATATCATTGGTAGAAGTATCTCCATCAATGCTCAGACAATTGTACGTCACCTTTACAATCTCAGAAAGTGCTTTCTGGATCATTTCTGAGGAAATCGCAACATCGGTTGTAACAAAATTTAACGTGGTAGCCATATTCGGATGGATCATGCCACTTCCCTTTGCCATACCGCCAACCGTACAGGTCTTCCCGTCAAGCGTAAAAGAAACCGCGGTCTCCTTGGCATAGGTATCGGTTGTCATGATGGCATTTGCTGCTTTTCCATGATTCTGTGGAGAAAGTCCGCGTGCCAGCTCCTGCACATGATCACGGATCGGTTCTATCGGAAGCTTCTGTCCAATGACACCGGTTGATGCCACGATCACCTCGTCTGCCTTTATTCCCAGCTCTGCTGCAGCCAGATCACACATCATCTGTGCCTTTTCTTCTCCGTCTGCATTACAGGTATTGGCATTCTTACTGTTGACAATAACAGCCCTCGCCTTATTTCCGGTTGCTGCCAGATGTTTCTTTGTCACAAGGATTGGTGCACCCTTTACTTTATTCGTTGTATAGACAGCCGCTGCCGTACACTCTTTCTCTGACCATATCAGTGCCAGATCATTTTTGTTCCGATCCGGATTTAACCCACAGTTTAATCCGTTTGCGGAAAATCCTGCAGCCGCACATACACCGCCCTCGACCTGTTTCATTGTTATATTCATAATTTTTATCTCCTTCTAAGTTATAGTAGTAAAAATCCTCAGCAGAATTTCTCCTGCTGAGGCACCTTTATCTCATTCCATCTGTTTACTTTATGTACTTATCCAGTTCATGAGATACCGCAAGCACATTGTCAAGTTTCTGTTTTGCCTGCTCGGCATTGTTTAAATTCTCAACTGACAGATCCGCTACCTGTACGGAAGAGGCCGTCACTTCTTCCGTTGTTGCAGAAAGATTACTGATATTGTCTACAATCTGATTGTTTGCATCCGACAGACGGTTTAACATGCCGTCAATGCCTTCGATCTCCTGAACCAGTGTATTGACATTCTCATTCATTCCCGAAAAACTCTCAGATGCTTTCGCAATCATGGAATCCTGCGCATTGGTAGCCTCAATCGAACGGCTCACCGCCGTTGCTGCATCCTCTGCATTTTTAAACAATTCATCCAGAATCTGTGCGATGCTTTCTGTCTCACTTCTGGTTTTCTCTGCCAGCTGACGGATTTCATCAGCCACTACAGCAAACCCTTTTCCGGCTTCCCCTGCACGGGCACTCTCAATAGAAGCATTGAGCGCCAGCAGATTGGTCTGACTGGAAATGGAAAAGATGGTATCTGCAATACTCTTTACTGCCTCGGTACGCTCCTGTAACGCTTTCATGGAATCTGCCACTCCGGAGTTTGTCTCTGCGATTACCGCGGACTGTTTCTTCAGATGTTCCATGATCTCCATACTCTTCTGATTCAGTTCCCCGGACTGCTTTGCCACTTTTACCATATTCTCGGAACTTTCCAGTGTCTGCTCAATTGAATGCTGGATATCCTGTGTCATGGTTGTCTGTGTCTGGATATTTTCCGCCGTGCTTTGCGTGCTGGAAGAAATATCTTTCATCGCACCATTGACCACCTCTGTCGATCCATTCAGATCATTGACAATCTTCATCACGGATTCCGTACCCTTACGCACTTCTTCCGCCACACCGATCACATCGTCTAAAATTGCCTGCTGCTTCCGCTGCTCCTGCTGTTCACTGTGCCGGGTATCATGGTTGAATTTCTGTGCCACATTTGTTGTAAAGATCACAGCAAATACCAGTACCCCCAGTGCCAGCAGATCCAGTACAAGATTGGTTGTCCCGGCTACGCCTTCCGGCTGCTGACGGATCTGACCAAAGACAGTCAGCGCATTCAATACAAGATAACCGATGCCGCCGATTCTGGAATATTTCGGATCAAAAAACAAAATACAGCCGATAAAAGGAGCCAGTCCCAGAAAACGGATAAAGCTCTCCGTATATGCAAAAGTCATGAAAAATGATACGAGATATAACCCGATCAGTGCCAGATATCTCAGCCGCTCCGATTCCGGACGCCGCTTCCATCCAATGAGCAATGCACCTCCGGAGACTACTGCAATCACACTGACAAATGCCGCAAAGCCCAAAGAACGTACTCCTTTTGCTCTTGATGCCCAGAGCATAAACAGAATAAATGCATAAAAAATCAGATATTCTGTTACAAAAAAACGGTTTACTCTCTGTATCTGCTGCCCTTTTTCCGCAAAGCGATAATATTTTTCTTTTATTTTCATAATCAGTCCTCTCCCCTTTTATAGTTATAACACACGAAAGTTTCTGTTTCCATACTAGCACAGAGCAAAATAAAATGCAATTCTGTCCGCTGTAATAATCTTATTCCAGTTCTTCCATGACACTCTTATATGCTGGACGAATAATTTTGTTGCATCCCACCAGCTCCTCCAGCCGGTGTGCACTCCATCCTGCAATTCTTGCAATGGCAAACAATGGTGTATACAATTCCGACGGAATGCCAAGCATTTCATATACGAAACCACTGTAAAAATCCACATTCGGGCTGACACCCTTGAAAATATGACGCTTTTCTGCGATCAGTTCCGGAGCCACTTCTTCTATCATATTGTAAAGGTTCATGTCTTTCTGGCGTCCTTTTGCCTCCGCGAGATGCTCCACATAGCTGCGGAACACACGCTCTCTCGGATCAGACAGGGAATTTCCAAGATAGGACTTCACCTCGTCACGATCGCTCCAGTCATGCACATTTTCCCGGATATCATTCATCATCTGCATAACTTTGATGTTGGCACCGCCATGCTTTGGTCCTTTCAGGGAAGACATTGCCGCAGCGATGGCAGAATATGTATCCGTACCGGCAGAAGTAACCACACGGGTGGTAAACGTACTGTTATTACCGCCGCCATGCTCCATATGAAGCATCAGTGCCACATCAAGCACCTGTGCCTCCAGCTGTGTATACTGCTTATTCGGCCGCAGCATACGAAGGAAATTCTCTGCCGTGGAAAGCTTCGGGTCCGGTCGGTGAATATACATACTCGAATCATTTTCATAATGATTATATGCGTGATATCCATATGCCGCGATCATCGGGAAATTGGCAATCAGCTGCATACACTGACGGATATTGTTCTCAATGGAAGAATCTGTCGTATACGGATCATAGGCCGCAAGTGTCAGAATACTTCGTGTCATGGAATTCATGATATCCTTAGAAGGCGCCTTCATAATAACGTCTCTGGTAAAATTGGTCGGAAGTGTCCGGCTGTTGCCGAGCACCTCACAGAATTCATCCAGCTGCGCCTGATCCGGAAGTTCTCCAAACAGCAGCAGATATGCTGCTTTCTCGAAGCCGAATTCGTTCGGTCCAATGGATTTGATCAGTGTTTTTACATTATATCCGCGATACCATAACTCACCGTCACATGGCACCTGTTTTCCATTTTCATCTTTGAAGGACACAATCTTTGAAATACGGGTCAGACCTGTCAATACACCCTTTCCGTTGACATCGCGAAGTCCTCTGTTTACCCCATACTCCTGAAACAATCGGTCCGAGATCGTATCATTCGTAATACACATATTCTGTTTTGATGCTGCGTAATTTGCTAATAAATCTTTTTTCTCCATACTTCACTCTCCAATCTGTATAGTCTTAATTATATCGTACTTGGTTCTCAAAAAAAAGCATTTCATAAATTTTTTATATCTTTTTACGCTTTGTATATAAATTTTATACCCCATAAAATTTCATCAGTGCATCGTAAACATTCATTTTTCCATAGCTCTCTTATGTCAAGTTAATGTCAACAACTTTTTTGAGTCAAAATAGCTGAAAGCCGCATAACTTCGTTGGGGTTATGGTAAGTTAGTGTCAAGTCAGAGTGAATTGGTGGTAAATTAGTGTCAAGTTGCTTTGGGGAGGTTTACTCCTCCCCAAAAGCATAATTCCATTCAATCTCTACTCTCTTATCCCTGTATATGATAACCTTTTTAATGAATACATCCACCGCTTCCTGCGTCAGCTTTTCCATCTGAGAAAACCGGATAATCTCTTTCATATCCTGTTTCGGTTGATTGTATTCCTCCGTAAGCCTGCTAAATGCAAGCTCTGTTTCTTCTATTTTACGTGACAGCTCCTGCATCTGTAAAGCAATTCCATCCGCCCTGCTGCGGTATTCTCCGGCTTCTATCTGCTTTACAGCATAGTTTTCGTACAATGTATCTTTCTCTGTCTGCAAACTCCGATACTGCGTCCGATAATTACCCAGCTCTTTATTCAGCCTGTTCCATTCTTCTTTCTGAAATTGTTCAATACTCTCACGCTGTTTTATCAAATCTCCACGGCGCATCAACTCCCGGTACAATTCCGTCAACACAATCTCTTCCAGAATGTCTGCCCTAAAATAAGTACAGCAGTCCGGTATCTGCAGCAGGGAATGTTTCCTGCACCAGAAATGATTTGGCATCTTACCATTGTTTCTCTGCGGTTTATAGTTGATCGCATACCCACACCCGCCACAATATATTTTCCCTGTCAGTGGGTGTTTTTCCCGTTTCCTTTTCGTGGACTGTTCCGGGCGGTAAGCAGATGCAAGTGCAAATACCTCCGGCGTTACCAGAGGCTCGTGATGATCCGTAATTACTTTCCACTCCTCCTTTGGCACAGCAATCCCGTTTTTACTTCCAACAGACTTGCGGACTGATTTACCGTAAGCCATTTCGCCCAGATAAAAACGATTATTCAGGATTCTCCTCACAGCCGTATTGCTCCATGCAGGATGCTCCTTTGCCATTTTCCTCTCAGGATAACGCATCTGTGTGATAGTCGGCGTGTGTTCCGCAATCAGTTCCTTTGCTATCTGCGTACTGCTCATTCCCTTTTCTGCCAGTGAAAAGATATGGCGGACGATTTCTGCTTCCTTTTCATTGACAATCACCGTATTTTTTTCAATTTCACTCTTGGCATAACCAAAAGGAACCTGTCCGAATACATATTCCCCATTTGCACATTTATTTTGAAATGATGTTTTTACTTTGACCGATATATCCTTACTGTAAAGGTCATAGAGAAGCGTCTGGAAAGCAGTATCCAGCGGGGTGGTACTTCCTTCATGCTCCCTGCTGTCATAATGGTCATTTACGGCAATGAACCGCACTCCCATAAAGGGGAAAATCTGGTTGAGATAATCACCCAGTTCTATGTAATCCCTTGCAAACCGGGACATATCCTTTACCAGAATACAACTGATTTTACTCTGCTTTACCTGTTTTAACATCTCCTGCAGCCCCGGTCTGTCCATATTCGTACCGGAAAAACCGTCATCACAAAATTCTGCAACCTCCTGTCCCATTAGTTCAGCATCATTTCTGATATAATCTAAAAGCATTTTCCGCTGATTGGAAATACTGTTGCTTTCCCGCTGCTCTGTGGAAGCTTTACCGTCCAGGGCATCATCCTCTATGGAAAGGCGGAGATAGATTGCAATCTTCCTGCTGTCTGTCATTTTTTCACCTGCCTTTCCATCAGTGCATCACTGTATGTAAATAAGACTTCCACCATTTTCCCCGGATACACATAGATTTTATCTATCAGCGATTCAATAAGCTCCCTGGTAAGTACCTGTTCATTCTTTAGTTTTATCAATGCACGGACTGCTTTCAGATAGGTTTCTCCGTCACGCTCAAGGCTTACTTCCTGCTCTCTGAAGTTCTTCTCCTGCTTCTCCAAATCCCGCAGCCTGTTTTCCTTACACATTTTATACTCCACATAGTCTTTCTGCGAAAGACCTCCCGTGCGGTATGCCATATACTTATCACTTTCTTCCTCTGCAAGTCTTTCTTTTGCGTAAGTTACGGATCGAAGGCTCCGCTCCAGCTCCTGCTTTTTCTGCCAGATGATTTCTCCTGCCTTATCCAGATATATTCTCTTTTTTTTCAGACTGGTATCAAACTCTTTTTCTAACAGTGAAAAAAGAATATCCGTCAGCACATTTTGGGGGATACGGTTAGAGGACGGACAACTATCCGTCTTGGTCGCTCCGCCGTTTAAGCAGAAATATCCATCTATCCGCATCCTGCTGCCATCTGCATAGTGCTTCACATAGCTGTGTCTTGTCATTTTCCGCCCGCATACGCCGCAGTACAGCACCTTGTCAAAAATATTTTCTCCGATTGGGCAACCTTCCGTTGGATGAGCATGGCTTTTTGTCTGCTCCCGCAGTTTCTTCCTTACTCCGGCCGCTTCCTTCCCAATCTCCGGCGTGATCAGCGGCTCATGGGCTTCTTCTTTTACCACCCAGTCATCTTCCAGCTTGTGAATGCGGTTATTTTCATCCCTTGCAGTAATGCTGGTCTTTCCCTGTACCAGCCTGCCGGAGTAAGTGTCACTTTTAATAATTCGCTCCACACTGCCTTTATCCCAGCCCTTGTAAACTGCATCCGGCAGGCAGTAGACCTCTCCCGTCTTATGATACACTGCCGGTGGATTGATTTTACGGATATTCAGGTCATCCGTAACCGCCGTATAGCTTTCCGTCTCAATAAATTTCTGAAAAATATATCTGACAATCTCTGCCGTATTTTCATCCGGTATCAGCCTGCGTACTTTGCCCTCCCAGACTGCCTTATACCCATAAGGTGCAGGACCGCCCACATAGGAGCCTTCTTTTCTTCTCTGTGCCAGAGATGCTTTCGCTTTCACGGAAAAATCCTTAGCATACATATCATTTACCAGATTCTTGATTTCCGATACCATCTGTTTCGTTTCATTGCCGCCTGCCCCGGTATCAAAGCCATCCGCCACTGCTATGAAACGCACACCAAGGAATGGGAAAATCTTCTCAATATAATTTCCGGCTTCCAGATAATTTCTGCCAAAACGGGACAGGTCTTTTACGATCACACAGTTAATGTCTCCCATTCGGACATCCTGCATCAGACGCTGAAACGCATCCCGGTTAAAATTAGTTCCCGTCTTTCCCAAGTCGATATAACAGTCTACCACTTCAATTTTATCCGTATGTTTTCCGTTCCATTCCTCAATGAATTTCCTGGCAATCTCTATCTGTACCTCTACTGATTCATTCTTTTTCTCGTCTATATCTGCGGAGAGTCTGGCATAAATACCAGCCTTATACTGCCTGCTCTTTTGATTCTTAGCAGCACTCGCGGGTGTGTCCGAACCTTTTCCCGCTGACTGCCTCTTTGATGTTCTTCCCATACTCATGCACTCCTTTCCCTGCCGCTTTCCTGCCCCGAAAGTGCAGTGACATATTCCTGCATGATCCGGTATTCATCCTGAAAATAGAACTCTATCTCAAGCCTTTTATCCTCGTACACATAAATGCGCTTTACCAGACTCGTTAAAGTATGCCGGTCAATTTCAGCAAGTTTCAAGGAATCCTGAAATTTTGCCAGCCTTGAAGCACTAACTACACCCTTCTGCAGCATCCGCCGTATCAGGTTCTGCTGTTGTTCCTGTGCTTTCTCCAGTTCCTGTGCCTTGCGCTGAAACTCCTTGTGCAGACGTTCAAATTCTTCCTTTGTTACGACATTCTGCCTTAGATCGTCATAGAGTCCTGCGCAGAGACCGTAATACTTATCCTGCTCCTGTTTCAGCCGTGTAAGCTCCTTCTGGCATCCCGCAACTGCTTCCAGATTTGTCTCTTTTTCTTTCGCCTGTTCAAAAAGTTTACTCTGCGCTAAAAAGTCATTGGCATATCTGCGAACCGCAATGCCCACCAATTCCTTTAAAGTATTTTCCTCTATGCTGTGGCGGCTGCATCCCTCGCCCCGGTTTTTTGTGGAACAGATATAGTACACCTTATTGGATTCCTTATACCGGACTCTGCGCCGCACCATCTGTTCTCCGCAGTCCCCGCAAAACAGAAGTCCCATGAATGGACTTAAGCTTTTGCTTTCCGGGCTTACCCGTCCGTCCGTCTGAAGAAGATTCTGTACCGCTTCAAAATCACTGTCTGAAATAATAGGCTCATGGGTATTTTCCGCACGCACCCATTCTTCCTTTGGTTTCTCAACACTCTTTTTCACCTTATAATTGACTTTCTCTGTCTTGCCTTGCAGCAGGTGCCCCAGATAAACTTCATTGGTCAGGATACGCTTTACCGATGAACTGCTCCACTGTGAACCGGAGCCGCCGGTAAACCCGCCCCGGTAGTTAAGCCCCGTAGACTTTTTATATTCTTTCGGGGAAAGAATGTGCAGCTCGTTCAGCTTCTTTGCAATGGCAGACACCGCCATTCCCTCAATTTTCCACCGGAATATCCTGCGTACAATCTCTGCCGCATAATCATCCACCACCAGCTTGTTCTTATTCTCCGGAGACTTGCGATAGCCATATACGGCAAAAGGTGATAAGCATTCCCCGGCTTTCCGTTTCACTGCAAGCTGGCTTTTTACCTTGGTGGAAATGTCCCGGCAATAAGAATCATTGATAAAATTCTTGACCGGAATCACGATCTGGCGTTCTCCGGTGTCTGCCGATATGCTGTCGTAATGATCAGTTAAGGCAATGAAACGCACACCAAGAACCGGGAATATCTTTTCCAGATACCTCCCGGCTTCAATGTAATCGCGCCCAAAACGGGACAGGTCTTTCACAACCACGCAGTTAACCCTGCCCGCTTCAATATCTTTCATCATTCTGTTAAATTCTGGTCTGTCGAAATTACTGCCGGAAAAGCCATCATCTACATAAATGTCATAGAGTTCAATATCCTCCTGTTCATTTAAAAAGGAACGGATCAACTCCCTCTGACTTCCTATGCTGTTGCTTTCGGCTTTAGATACGCCATTTATCATGGCGTTGCCATCATGCTCCGCTTTCACATTGTCATCTCTGGAAAGACGCAGATACATGGCGGCAAAGAATTTAGATTGTTCTTTCATGTTATCACTCCTGACTTTTTTGTTAGGGGGAAGCCGGTGGCTTTTCCATTCCATAAAATCAGGAGTTACGCTGATTTGTCCTGATATTAGGTTAGCATAGATAAGAGGATTTTTCAATCCAAATATAAATTTTTCAAATATGAATTTCGGATAACCTTTGCAGATATTCCGCCATTTTATCATCTATGCTGGCTCCGTCTTTTTGGAACCTGACCTTAACTACATAATCACCGATCCGATTGACATAGACATTGTTCGTCTGCCTTGCAAACGCATCCAGCTTCTTCTCCACAGGCAGGGATGTATCAATCTCTATGTCCCTCAAATCAGTCAGAGTGGAAATATCTACCGTCCTTATATCCACGGCAGCCATTTCTTCAAGTCTTTCCTTTGTCAGTTCCAAGGCTTCTCTCCTTTCCGGACAGCATAATCTTGCTGCTATCTAAGTCTATTCTTTTACCGGATTGTCCTATGCTATAGCATTTTCCTTATCCATAAAATAACTGTCTGCTTTCTTCCTTATGATAAAGTCTGCCACATCCATGAGCCTGTCCGTGACCGGCATGGTCGGCAGGGTATTCAGAATTTCTGCCCGGTATCTGCCACGCAGGGATGCTCTGCTGTCTAAGATAGAAAATACCGCCGTGTCCTGTTCCCTGCGGATGCCACGCCCGAACCACTGTCTGAGTTTAATCAGCATTTCCGGGATAATGATGTCCCTGCGGTATAAATCAAAGTCCTCATACTGGTTTCTCTGGTATTCCATGACCGGATCCGGCACGGGAAACGGCAGTTTTACTACAATTAGGCTGGAAAGTATATCCCCTGCAAGGTCAATTCCCTCTCCGGCACTGTCACTGGCAAACAGCACTCCGTTTCCGCTCCTGCGGAAGCTACTTATCACATCCAATCTGCCTCTTCCCATGAGAAACAGCGGATAATCAGAAAGCTGCTCCTTCAGACCATAGAACACCCTTTCCATGAGCCAATAGGATGTAAAAAGGATCAGGGTATGCCCATGAGTGGCAGACACTATCTGCAATATTTCCGCCATGACCGCCTGTATGTAACTGTCATCCCAGATATTCGGAAACGGCATACGCTCTGGTATATAGAACAGACCGTTACTCTGAAAATCAAAGGGTGAGGGCTTGCTGGTTTCCATGATTCTTGATAAAGCTGCAAAGGAAAGCCCTGTCATTCTCTTAAAGTGCCCAAAATCCCCCCAGACTGACATTGTGCCGGACGTAATAATAACCGGTATCGGTCTGCTCCAGATGTCACGGAATAAAACCTGTTCCAGTTCCATTGGAACCGCACACAGGGCAAGCCTGCCGTTCTCCCTCTTTTCCATCCAGCAGATTGAATTTCCGCTGTTTAGAAATACGGTCAGCTTGTCCGTCAGCTCCTGACAACGCTTTTTCAGGCCCTGCATCCGCATTTTTTGTCCGCTGTTTTCCTGATAGGATAAGGGAAGCTGCTCTAAAGCCTTTGCCATGTGCCTTATGTAAATTTTTTCCATGGAACCTATCACTATTTCAATCCTGCTTCCCTCTCTGGTGTGGTTTCCTGCTAAATCTCCCGCCAGTCTGTCAAATATCTGTCTGTTATATTCCGCAAGCTGACTCCGCAATACAGTAAGTTCATCCATGCCTGTGGTTCTTCTGCTCACTTCACTCAAACCCACGATAAATTCCGCATCCTGCTCGTCCCAGACTGTGCTGTACATCTGTCTTGCGGCATCTATCAGCTTGTGGGACTCATCAAACACCATTGCCCCATATCCCGGAAAAAGAGGTTTTCTGCCCTGCTTCTGTCCAATCAGATCGGCAAGGGTATAATTATGGTTCGTAATCTGAAAATCAAAACTATCCGTCATGCACTTTTTCTTAAAATTCATAAATCTGCATAAAAGCGAATAAGGACATGACTTATTGTAGCGAAACACGTTGATTCTGCCTTTTACATAGGGTGTCAGCACGGCATCATCCAAATCAATCCTGTCAAATTCCTGCTCCCCAAGCCTTGCCAGTTCCAGTATCAGATTGGCATCCACTTCTCTCTGCAAATTTTTTATGGATGTCTCATATATCTTCAATCTGGAGTCACAGACATAATGCCGTTTTCCTTTCCGCACCACAAAAGATAATGGTTTGTTAATTACATGGTGCTCTAAAAGGATGCCGGATATCTGCGGTATGTATTCCTCTGTCAATGATTTCTGCAGGGCTATGGTGGATGTTGATATGACTGCCGGAATCTTCTTATCTGAATAAATGTTATGTACCGTCAGTGCAAGGATATATGTGTGAGTTTTTCCTGTCCCTACTTCCGCCTCACATAAAGCCAGTTTGTTTTCCTGCAATGCCCGGAGCATTTCAAGAGAAAGTTCTTTCTGTTTTACCCTCAGATTCATTCCATGTTTCGGTAAAATCTCATCAAATAAATAAATTAATAATTCTTCTGCACTCTTTGCCATCGTTACGCCTCCTAAAATTTCTTAGTGCCATAAAGCAGCACAGGAATAGGCTGGAAGGTATCGGTTTGGCTTTTTACTAACAAAAATGAGCTTCCATCCAGCCCATGATTTCTACTGCTTTATAAAAAGGTGCATCAGCCATCCTGCCAGTAAGCAGGCATCATAAAAGCCGCCCACATTCTTTCTCAAACGTGGGTGTGCATTTTCCCGTCACTTATGCGGGCCACTGGCGTGGAAGTATCATTATCTCCGACCGGTATCATCGCATCCTGCCCCACCACGGGCAGTAAAGCCACAGGTAGTTCCCGCTCAGGATAGTGCGGTTCTTTTCACACTGATCCGTCATGGCGTACCCTGACTTGTGCTTTCCGGCTCTCCGGCCGGTCGGATGTGTGCCTGATGCACAGATATGAAGTTGTCAAAGTACAGTAAAAGGGGAATATTTTTAAACAAAAGAAAACCCCTTCACCTAATTCGCCGCTAGGTAAAGGGGTCTGCCGAAAAAAATTTATTTTTTACAATAATTTTCTCAGTTTCTCTAATATCTTATATTTTCTTGACTGTAAGGTTGTTCTGGCTATTCCTAATTTTTTCGCCAGTTCCACCTCACTGATCTCCTGGTAGAACAGGGCATGAATGATAGCTGTCTCCTCGTCTGTAAGTGTACGTAAGGCTTCGTTCAATTACTCCAGCATGACCGCCCGAACTGCCACATCCTCTACTTTCTCCGTTTTCTCTGCAAACTGCTTCTCTGCTTCCAGAAGCCGCTCATAAGAATCTTCCCTGCTGGGAATGACAATCATCTCTCCGGTTTCCTTATCCACCTTTGTATGTTCCTGCTTCAGATCATGGGTAAAGTATTTCTCCTTGCGCTGCCCTTTGTAATATGTCTCGTAAAGTTCCTTACTGACCTCAAAGATTTGTCCGTTCAATCCAATATAATATTTTTCTCTTTCTGCCATCTTTGACTTGCTCCTTTCCGATTTTGTAAATTTTCAAAATCGAAAAGGGCAGCGCCCGGAT
>OIAG01000719.1_pt1 | contig 14639 bp, 10 predicted proteins | sample 1580701 | NCBI WGS metagenome assembly OIAG01 (sample SAMEA3882551, study PRJEB24775) | human gut metagenome | biome: human-associated habitat; feature: intestine environment; material: feces | place: Netherlands | collected 2009/2010 | reverse complement strand
GAGATCTATCGCTATCAGAATGGAAAAGAGAGAAAAATCTTTTCAATTGATACGCCGCCGCCGACTGTAAGCGGAAAGCTTCATATTGGTCATGTATTTTCCTATACACAGGCAGAGATGATTGCGCGTTTTAAGAGGATGCAGGGATACGATGTATTTTATCCATTTGGTTTTGATGATAATGGACTGCCGACAGAGCGCTTAGTTGAGCGCGATGAAAAAATTCGGGCAAATCAGATGCCTCGAAGTGAATTTCGGGCAAAGTGTATGAAAACGATAGGAACTTACGAGGGCGAGTTTAAAGAACTGTGGAGTCGTCTGGGTTTTAGTGTAGACTGGAATTTGCAGTATCAGACAGTATCAGATCGGGCACAAAGAATTTCACAGCGCTCTTTTATTGAGCTGGCAAAGAAGAAAAAAGCCTACATGAAGACATCTCCAGTACTGTGGTGTACTGAATGCCAAACTTCAATTGCACAGGCCGAGCTTGAGACAAAAGAGTGTGAGACGGTATTTAACTATCTGAATTTTACTACACCTATTGGCAATCTCTTGATTGCGACAACAAGACCAGAACTGCTTGCTGGATGCGCCTGCATTTTTGTTCATCCAGATGATATGCGATATAAGAAGTTTATCGGTCAGAAAGCAATAGTTCCGTTATATGATTTTGAAATTCCAATTCTTGCAGATGATACTGTAGCGATGGACAAGGGAACTGGCGTAGTTATGTGTGCATCATTTGGTGATTCAGCCGACGTTGAGTGGTATCAGAAGCATAAGTTAACATCTAAGGAAGTGATTCTTGCAGATGGAACAATCAGCGAGAAGATTGATTTTATAGGGAAAATGACTGTAAAAAAGGCCAGAGCGTATATCATTGAATTACTAAAGAAGCAAAATCTTTTGGTAAAACAAGAGACGATTCGCCATATGGTTGCTGTTCATGAGCGCTGTCAGCATGAGGTTGAGTTCATTATGTCAAAACAGTGGTATATTGATGTTCTCTCAGAGAAGGACCGTTTTTTAAAGGCAGCAGATGAGATTCGATGGCATCCAGAGCATATGAAGAACCGCTATAAAATTTGGGTTGAAAACTTAAAGTGGGATTGGTGTATTTCAAGACAGCGTTATTTTGGTGTTCCATTTCCAGTATGGTACTGCAAAAAGTGTGGCAAACCGATTTTTGCAGAGGAGAGCCAACTACCAGTAAATCCGCTTGAGCAGAGTCCATTAAAAGCATGTACGTGCGGTTGTAATGAGTTTATTCCAGAGACGGCTGTGTTTGATACATGGGCAACATCGTCAGTAACACCATTAATCAATGCACACTATAAAGAGACTGACGACATTTCAGATGAGATTTTTCCAATGGGAATGCGAAGTCAGGCACATGAGATCATTCGTACATGGGCATTCTATACTATCGTAAAGAGTCTGTATCATACAGGACAGGTTCCGTGGAAAGATATAATGATTAGTGGTTTTGTCTTGGCAAAGCCGGGAGAAAAAATTAGCAAGTCAAAAAATAATGCGTCCAATTCACCGATGATGCTGATAGAAAAACATTCTGCGGATGCGATGCGCTACTGGGCGGCAAACAGCAAGCTAGGAACAGATACATTTTTCAGCGAGGAAGAACTAAAAATTTCAAAACGTTTTTTAAATAAGCTGTACAATGCATCTAAATTTGCAATTCTTCAGTTGAATGAGTTTACACCAGAGAATGCGATGAAGGAAGAAAAAATGCTTCCGATAGATCGCTGGATCATGGAACGCGTAAATGAGACAACGATTCGCGCAGCACAGCTTCTAAACGAATTTGAGATCGGACAGGCACGCCATGAAATTGATGAGCTTTTTTGGAGCGATTTCTGCGATTTTTATATTGAAATTGCAAAAGAACGCCTTTATCAGCCACAAAAGCATGGAGAAGAAAATTGCAGATCTGGTCAGACTGCGCTGTATTACAGTCTTCTTGGAATCCTTAAGCTGTATGCGATTTATACACCGTATATGACAGACTATATCTTTCAGGAATATTATCGTCAATACGAAAAAGAGATTTCGCTGCATCAGACTATTTGGCAAACGAAAACGACACAGACAGAGTATCTTGAATTTGGCGAACATGTAAAGGCAACACTGACACAGGTAAGAAAAGATAAGACGCAAAAACAGATGTCGATGAAAGATCCTATTGAAAAGCTGACGATTACATGCCCAAAAGCGTACCGGGAATTTTATCAGAAGACACTTGGTGATCTTTATGCTTGCACGGCAGCAGAGAAGATTATGATTCGAAGTTAACAATATTTGCACTTGTCACATTTTTGCTGTTATGCTAAAATCATGGTGAAAATAAGTGGAAATTAAGTGAAAATTGAAACTATTAAATATAGAAAGGAAAGAAAAATGAGACTTATTATTGTTCGCCATGGCGATCCAAATTATGAGATTGACTCTTTGACAGAAAAAGGATGGAGAGAAGCAGAATTTCTTTCTGTTCGCATGGAAAAACAACTGCAGAAGGAACATACATATATTTATACATCACCGCTTGGCCGTGCAAAGGATACAGCATCCTTGACATTAAAGAAGCTTGGTATGACAGCGACTGAGTTTAAGTGGCTTCGTGAGTTCGAGGCACCGGCGATTGATGAGGATACTGGTACTTATAAGGTTTGTTGGGATTTGCTTCCTGCTCGTTGGACAAGTGAGCCAGCATATTATGATAAGGATAAGTGGATGAACACACCATTTATGAAAAAGGCAAAGGCAGATACTGAATCAGCATGGGTGTATGATGGTCTGGATTCACTGTTAAAAAAGCATGGATATACAAGAGAGAATGGCTATTATCGTGCAGAGCATGCAAACAGAGATACGATTGTGCTGTTTTGCCATTTTGGTGTAGAGTGCGTGATGCTTGGTCATCTGCTTGGAATATCACCAGTTGTTCTTTGGCATGGGACAGCAGCGGCACCGTCTTCTGTGACAACATTGTACACAGAGGAGAGAAGAGAAGGTATTGCAAGCTTTCGTATGCAGTCCTTTGGAGATCTGTCTCATTTATATGCAGCAGATGAGCCGGCATCCTTTGCAGCACGATTTTGTGAAACATATGATAATATGGAAGAAAGACATGACTGATCGTGTACTTTTTTTGACCGGGGGCAGCAATTTGCCCCCGGTTTTTTATTATAAAAAGCAGCTTGACATTAAAAAAACAACATCGTATAATTACCAATGGTAACTAAAATAATTATCGGAGGTAATTATATAGAAGATTACTATAATTGACCACCAAAACAAGAAAGGAGAAAACATGGATTCTGAGAAAATAAAACGGATGCTTGATGCCTGCTATATGGCAAAAAGAATCAGAGAACTGCTTCCAAAGCTTCCAGATGGTGTTAGTCCGGCATATATCCAATATCTTGATGTTATTCATACGCTGCAGAAAACAAAAGAGTATGTGAAGGTGTCTGATATTAGTGATGCGTTAAATCTTCCAAGACCAGGTGTCACGAGAACAGTCAAAGCTATGGAAGAGAAGGGATATCTAAAGAAGATTTCTTCAGACGAAGACGGGAGAGTTACGTATATTGCGATTACAAAAAGTGGAGAAGAATTGTCTGATAAGTACGACAGAAACTATTACAGCAGACTGGCTCCGTATCTGGACATGATTTCTGATGAGGAAGCAGATTGTATGATTCAGACAATAAAGAAATTTTATCAGGTCATGAGCGAAAGGAGAGTTGACATTGAGTAGAGAAAAAGTAAATGATAAGGCAGATTTCACGCAAGGCAGCATACTTGGAAAATTAATTCCATTTATGATTCCGATTCTTGGTGCACTTGTGCTGCAGGCAGCATATGGCGCAGTTGATCTTCTTGTGGTGGGAAGATTTGGAACGACATCTGGTCTTTCAGCAGTATCGACAGGAAGTCAGGTATTAAATCTTGTAACATTTGTGATAACACAGTTCGCAATGGGTATTACTGTTTTGATTGCCAGATATATTGGCGAGAAGAGGACACAGTCAATTGGTGCACTGATTGGCGGTTCTGTAGTTGTATTTGCGGTAATGTCAGCAGTGCTGTTTGTTATAATGATTGCATTTTCGCGTCCGATTGCTGTATTGATGCAGGCACCAGAGGAAGCAGTAAGTCTGACATCTGTTTATGTAAAGATATGCGGAAGCGGTATTTTCTTTATTGTTGCTTATAATGTTCTTTCTGCTATTTTTAGAGGACTTGGAGACAGTAAGTCACCATTGATATTTGTTGCAGTTGCATGTATTATCAATATTGCAGGAGATTTAATATTAGTAGCAGGATTTCGTATGGATGCAGCAGGTGCAGCGATTGCGACTGTAGCAGCACAGGCTGTAAGTGTTGTGTTTGCATTATGGATGCTGATGAAAAAGAAGCTTCCATTTAAAATCACAAAAGCTGATTTTAAGGTTAATAGCCACTGCAAGCGTGCACTGAAAATTGGTCTTCCATTAGCACTTCAGGAATGCTTGACTCAGATTTCATTCCTTGCACTTTGTGCATTTGTCAACCGTCTGGGATTAGAGGCTTCATCTGGATATGGTGTTGCGTGTAAAATTGTAAATTTTGCTATGTTGATTCCAAGTTCCTTAATGCAGTCAATGGCATCATTTGTATCACAAAACGTTGGAGCAGGAAGCGAAAAAAGAGCTAAAAACGCGATGTTTACTGGAATTGGTGTAGGTGTTTTGATTGGAATGGTTGTGTTTGCCATTGTTCTTCTTAAGGGGGATTTTTTGACAGGAATATTTACAACAGACGCCGATGTTATACAAAAAGGATATGATTATCTTAAAGGTTTTGCACTGGAGACAATTGCTACCGCTATATTATTTAGTATGATTGGTTATTTTAACGGACACGATCAGACGATGTGGGTAATGGCACAGGGGCTGATCCAGACATTGCTTATTCGCCTTCCATTAGCATATTACATGAGTATTCAGCCAAATGCAAGTCTTACAAATATAGGATTTGCAGCACCGGTGGCAACAATTTTTGGAATTGCCTTAAATATAGGATTCTTTGTGTGGATGAATAAAGCCAGAAAGTGTATTTAAAAAAGAACATAGTGCAGTATGCTTGACAAAAAAATATTTTTTAAGTAAGCTAGAAAAGCATGAAAGATGCAAAAAAGTTACATAAAGTATACGCAGGAAAGTGCCAATGCGGGCGCTTTTTGGGAAGGAATATGAAATGACAATCGAAGAAGCAGTTTGCTACTTAAAAAAGCAGGATTTAGCAGCACTTGAAGTTGGTACCTACCAGGTAAATGATGATTTTTATTTTATGATTCAGGAGTATGAGACAAAGCCAGCAGAGAATTGCCGTCTGGAGACTCATAATTGTTATGCAGATATTCAGTGGATCATTTCCGGTGAGGAGGAGATCGACACTGTAAGCAGAACTGGTTTAGAGACAGATGAGGAATATGATGAAAAGCGTGATGTTGCATTCTGGAAGGAGCCAGAAGAAATGTGTCAGTCCATTCTGACAACAGGTTCTTACGCAGTACTTCCTCCGAGCATTGCTCATAAGCCGCAGATGCGTGCTGGAAAAGAAGCTTGTCACGTAAAGAAGTGCGTAGCAAAAGTTAAATGGCAGGCTTAATCTATGTATGAGATTATGACATCAGATGAAGCAATCCGTTTGATTCGGGATGGAGACTGTATATGTGTTAATTCCTTTGTGGGAATTGAAAATCCAGTGGAGCTGCATGAGGCACTTTATCGCCGCTATCAGAAAATGCAGTCACCTACCCATCTGACAATTGTTTCTAGTGCAGGATTTGGCGTGTGGGATACTGAACACAATGCTGAAGGATACATTCGTGACGGGGCAGTAGACAGGTTGATTTGTGGTCATTTTGGTGCTATGATGAGCACAAAAAAGCTTGTGTTGGAGGATCGCTTTGAGGCATACAATTTGCCGCTTGGCTGTATTTCTCATGCGATTCGCGCACAGGCAGGGGGACTTTCAGGTGCACTTTCAAAGGTTGGTCTTGATATATTTGTCGATCCGAGAATGGAGGGACCAGGAATCAACCGAGTTTCGATTGACGATTCGCTTGTAAAGCATGTAGAAGTGGATGGTGAGGAGTTTCTTTATTATAAGCTTCCGAAAATAACAATTGCGCTGATAAAGGGAACTGCGGCAGACCATAAGGGAAATATTACTTTTGACGATATGTTTATGTCTGGCGATGCACTTTCCATTTGTCAGGCTGTAAAGGCAAACAGAGGAAAAGTAATTGTCCAGGTAGATAGGCTGGTAGACACGCCGTCACGACCGCGAAATGCTATTATTCCGGGCTGTCTGGTAGATGCGATTGTAGTTGCAGAGCCACAAGAGCGAAATGAAGCGTATACAGCGCTGACGGGAAGCTTTGAAATTCCATATGAGGAATGGCATACCTGGAGTGAGAAGATTGATCAGGCATCAGAAAAGATGCTCAAGGATAATACAATCGGAAAAATCATTGGAAGACGAGCTGCCAAAGAGCTTAGGGTTGATGATATTGTTAATATTGGAATTGGCATTCCAGAGATGGTTTCACGCTATGCAAGAAAGAGCGGCATGCTCGATATGGTAACACTGACTGTTGAATCAGGTGGTATTGGCGGTTTTCCAGTTTCGGGTGAGGCGTTTGGCGCGATGATCGGAGCTGCGTCCGTCTACGACATGGCAAACCAGTTTGATCTTTATGACAATGGCGGTTTGGATATATGCTTTATGGGTGCACTTGAGGTTGATCAATATGGAAATATTAATGCACACAGAGGTCCAGGTGCATTTGCTGGTATTGGTGGATTTGCCAATATAACTGCAAAGACACCAACTGTTGTATTCTGCATGAGCTTTAATGCAAAAGGCTTAACTGTATCACAAAAAAGTGGTGAGATTACTATTGAAAAAGAAGGATCAGTACCTAAATTTGTAGAGCATGTTAATAGCATAAGCTTTTCGTCAAAGCGTGCAATCGAAAATGGGCAGAAGGTTTTGTATGTGACAGAGCGCTGTGTATTTAGACTGACACCTAAGGGACTTAAACTTATTGAGGTGTATCCTGGTATTGACGCGAAGCGTGATATTCTTGACCAGCTTCCGTTTGAGGTAGAATACAAACAGTAAAAACATATATTTTACAAGAACAGTACAAAAGAGAAGATAGGGTCAAGGCCCACTTCTTTTAGTGCTGTTTTTTTGCAAGTAGAGAACAAAAGGAGAAGCTATGAAATTGATACATATTTCTGATCTGCATCTTGGAAAGCGGATCAATGAATTTTCAATGCTGGATGATCAGCGTTATATTTTGGAGCAGGTAGTCAAAATTTGCGTAGAAGAGCATGCAGACGCACTCCTTTTGGCGGGAGATATTTATGACAGACCTATTCCACCGACTGAGGCTGTTATGATGTTAGACTGGTTTTTTAATGCACTTGCAGCGCAAAAAATTAAAGTATGTGCTGTCAGCGGCAATCATGATTCAATGGAACGCATTGCGTTTGGTGCAGGGCTGATGAAGCAATCAGGCGTGTACTTGTCTACAGTATATGATGGCAGTACACAGAAGGTTACATTGATAGATGAATTTGGAGAAATAGAGGTTTACCTTTTGCCATTTGTTCGTCCGTCTATTGTGCGCCGTGCACTGGGACAAGAGGAAATTGAGTCATATCAGGATGCAGTTTTTGCGGCAGTAAACCATATGGATATTGATACGAAAAAGCGAAATATTTTGGTGGCACATCAATTTGTTACGGGTGCAGGCCGCTGTGATTCAGAGGATATTGTTGTTGGCGGAGTTGATAATATAGATGCATCTATCTTTGAAGCATTTGATTATACGGCACTTGGTCATATTCATAGTCCGCAGAATATAAAAGAAAATGTGCGTTATTGCGGAACTTTATTAAAATATTCAGTTTCCGAGGCAGGACAGGAAAAATCAGTTACTGTTATCGAGATGGGAAAAAAGAATGATATTGTTGTTCGCACGATTCCATTAATTCCAAAGCATGATCTTAGGGCAATTCATGGCTCTTATATGGAAGTGACAGCGCGCACATTTTATCAGGGGACAGCTACGGATGATTATGTGCAGATTACGCTGACAGATGAGGAAGATATTCCAGATGGAATGCAGAAGCTTCGCACTATCTATCCAAATCTTCTTGGTCTTTCTTATGACAATCTAAGAACAAGAACGCAGCAGACAATAGATTTTGACAGTAAGATTAAGCAAAAAAGTGAGAAACAGCTGTTTGAAGAACTTTACGAAAAGCAGAACAATCAGCCAATGAGTATAGAACAAAAACAATTTGTAACAGAGCTGTTTACGCGATTACAGGAGGACAAATCATGAGACCACAAGTGTTAACAGTCAGTGCGTTTGGACCATATGCAGGAGAGATAACGATTGATTTTGAACGTCTGGGGATGCAGGGACTTTATCTGATTACTGGAGATACTGGAGCAGGAAAAACAAGCATTTTTGATGCTATCACATTTGCACTATATGGAGAAGCCAGCGGTGAAGTGCGTGATCCGCAGATGTTTCGCAGCAAATATGCGAAAGCAGAGATAAAAACATATGTAGAGCTCACCTTTTGCTATAGGGGAGAGAAGTATCGCGTAAAAAGAAATCCAGAGTATCAGCGACCTAAGGGAAGAGGAACAGGCTTGACACTTCAAAAGGCAGAGGCAGAACTTGAATATTTGTCAGATTCGAGCAGACCGATTGTGTCAAAGTCTAAGGATGTCACAAGAGCTGTAACACAAATTTTAGGCCTGGATTATCGCCAATTTACGCAGATTGTTATGATTGCCCAGGGAGATTTTCAAAAGCTTCTTTTTGCTGACACGGCGACTAGAAAAGAAATTTTCAGACGAATATTTCATACAGAAAAATTTCAGCAGCTTCAGGATGCTCTTAAGGCAGAACTTAGCCGACAAAAAGAAGCATATGATGATCTGCGAAAAGGCATTAGTCAGGAACTAAGCATGGCAGTCTGCCCTAATGGTGCTATTGAAGAGCCTGAATGGAACATATTAAAAAGAAATGGATTTGACGGTCAGACACTTCGGGCAATTGAGTTAATTGAAGGATTTTTGTCAGCAGGGGAAGAAAAGTATCAGATGCTCAAAAAAGAGGAGGAAGAACTTTCATGCAAACAGCGTACACTTGCCGTTTATGAAGAAAAGCTTCAGAGGTATAAAGAAACTTGTGAGAGTGTCAAGGAAAAAGAAAAACGATTAGAAACTTTGATGCCAAAGGTGATAAAGGCACAGGAGTTTTTTAATGATCAGGTTAACAAACAGCCAAGACAAAAAGAGCTAGAAGCAAAAAAACATCGTCTGCAGCAGGATAAGCAGTTGTGCGAGGAAATTCAATCAGAAGAAAAACAGCTTATACAAGTAAAAAATGATCTTAAGGAGAAAGAAGAAAAACAATGCAGACAGTCTGAGGAAAGAAAAAAGCAGACACAGTATATAGAAGAAATGAATCGTCAGCTAGAACTATTAAAGGATTGTGAGGTGGCATATTCTCAGGCACTTTTGCAAATGAAGCAGATTGAAAAGCAAAAAAATGAGTGGGAAGAGATTCAAAAGCAAAAATTAGAAGCGGAAGAGACGATTTGTGAATTGCAGCAGTCTATTCAGTCTGTCTTTCATCAGAGAAAACAGCAAGAAGAACAGATAAAGGCTTGTGAAATTGAGATAGAAAAGCTGTCTGAAGCAGGAAGAGAGGAACAGCGCTGTCAAAGTCTGGTAGAGGATAGAAAACATCAGCTTGAGCAGTATCAGACAAGCTATGCAGAGTATAAAAGTACATGCGACTGTCAAAAAAAGAAGGAGCAGTCAATCATTCAGCAAAAAGAGCAGCTTGATAAGCTTAATGAGATGATACAGAAAAAAGAGCAGCTTTGTGAAGAACTTAAAGATTGCGATGTACTTTTGGAACAGAAAAAAGCACAGATAAAGGAGAATGACTATCGCCTTGAGGAACTTACTAAATTTGAAAAACAGCTGAAAGAAGAAAAAGAGCAGGAGCGTATACATACAGAGCTTCAAAAAAAGTGTAAAATGAAAGCTGCCAGTCAGAGTGGAAGCAGGCATGGACATGTTATCTGAATGCGCAGGCAGGAATTTTAGCCGAAGGACTTGAAGAGGGCAAGCCTTGTCCAGTGTGCGGTTCTGTGCATCATCCTGTTCTGGCCGCAAAGAATTTACAGACAGTGAGCCGTGAAGAACTTGATGAAATGCAAAAGAAAACAGATGAAGCACAAAGAAAAGCAGAAAAGGCAAGTGCCGCGGCACAAGCAAGTTACGCTCAGCTTCAAAAGCTGCGTCAGAATATGTTTGATGAAATTACAAAATGGCTTAAAGGTGAAGAAGTAATATTTGAATCAATTAAGACATGTGATCAGGCAGAAGAATTACTAAAGAAAAGCTTCAAACAGCTATGTCAAAAAAAAGAACAGCTTTTGACACAAAAGACAAGCTTAGAACAACAAAGCACGACGTATCATTGCCTAACAACAGAACTTGTAAATGCTAAAGAAAAACAGCAGTTTGCTGTCAGCCAGCTTCAAAAGGAAAAAGAAAATTATGCAGTGCTGACCGATAAGGCGGCGAGCATGAAAAAGTCGCTTGATCAGATTGCAGCTGATAAAAATGAGACAGAAAAGGAAGCATTTTTGACAAAACAATTGCAGCAGGCAAAGGAGGCGCTTTTGCAGGCAGGCAAGAATATTGCGTATGCAAGATCATTAAAGGAAAAAGAAGATGAGCTTAAGAAAAGCAAAGAAAATTTGCTGCAAAAAGAGCAGGAGCAAAGGACAAATCTTGATGGTATGCTAGGAAAGCTTGATATTACAAAGATTCAAATTGAAAAGCTTCAGAAAGAGGTAGAAAGTGATTTCGCAATTGCCAAATTGTATGAGGATAAAAAAGAGCAGGTAAACAGGCTTAGGGCAGAGGCAGAAAAGAAAGATCTGATGCAAAAAGAACTTTTGCAGGAACAGACAAAAAAAGAAAAAGCAGATGAGGCATTTCGTCAGCTAGAGCTTTTAATTGCAGAGGAGCGAGCCACAAATCAAGAGCGAGAAAACAGTCTGAGACAAAAATATGATTCTTTGCAGGCACAGAATGCGCAGTGGGATGGCCAAAGCGCCCAAGAGCTTTGTTTATGTTTGCAAGAGCAAATGAAACGAATCGAGAGCGAGCAGCAGCAAATTGAGCAGGTATATCAGGCAGCACAAAAAGAGATACACAGCCTGAAGGCAGATGAGCAAATCTTAAGAAATAGCATAGAGGAGGGGAAAAAGCAGATTCTTTCGATACTAGAAGACAATGGCGGTACAATGCCAGATGAAGAACTGGTAAAAAAAGAACAGGAGGAATTGTCGATTAAAAAAGAGATAACTTCACAGGAATGTCGGACTTGGTTTGCTGAGAATGAGAAGAATCGTGCTGTACTTCTTGGCGTTAAGAAACACCAGACAGTAATGCAGGAAACAGAGAAAAAATATGTTTGGGTACGTGAACTTTCAAACACAGCAAACGGTCAGGTTACAGGAAAGCCTAAAATTGAGCTTGAAACATATGTTCAGATGGCTTATTTCGAGCGCATACTGCGCCGGGCAAATGTGCGTTTAATAACGATGAGTCAGGGACAGTATGAGTTAAAGCGTCGTAAGGATGCCGAAAATAAAAAAGAAAAAGCAGGACTTGATTTAAATGTTATCGATCATTACAATGGAAGTGAGCGAAGTGTACGGACACTTTCGGGCGGCGAGAGCTTTCAGGCAGCTTTGTCTCTTGCACTTGGTCTTTCAGATGAGATACAGTCAAGAGCAGGAGGTATTCAGATTGATACGATGTTTGTGGATGAGGGATTTGGCTCATTAGATGAGGCAGCACTTTCGCAGGCATTAAAGGCACTTGCAAATCTGGCAGAGGGAAATCGTATGGTCGGAATCATTTCACATGTGGCAGAGCTAAAGGATTCTATTAACAAAAAGATTCTTGTAACAAAGACGATGGGAGCAGACGGTCCTGGTAGCTATATAAAAATTGAAACAAACTAAAATCATAAAACATAAAAATGAAAGGAAGAAAAAGAAGAATGAATGGACTGCAAAAAGAAATTGAAAATAGACATCTTCCAGAGCTGATGCGTTTGGAGAATGGAGATGCGGTAACAAATTGCGCGGATTGGAAGCTTCGCCGGGAAGAAATTAAAAAGCTATTGTGTCATGAATATATGGGAGTAACACCAGAAAATATCAAATCTGCATTTGAATGTGTGGGTGTGGATGAAGATGCATATGGTGGAAAGGCAACTGAAAAAACAATAAAAGTTCAGTTGGCAAATAATAATGACGCATACGAGTTTATATTTAAATTGATTTTGCCAAAAGCAGTAAAGGAAAAGATACCTGCATTTCTTCATCTGCAGTTTAATGAACTTGTGGCTGGAGGCTTGGGTGAAGAAATAATAGATAACGGATATGCAATTGTGCATGTATGCTATCAGGATATTGATCCAGATGACAGTAAGGAGAGCTTTTTAGGTGTAAGCCGCTTTGAAAAAGATTGGATTAAGAAAGATCGTTGGGGTAAGATTGCAGTTTGGGCATTTGGAGCAAGCAAAATAATGGATTATTTACAGACTGTAGTACAGCTTGATCATGCCCGCATTGCAGTAATAGGTCATTCACGTCTGGCGCTGACAGCCCTATGGTGTGCTGCGATGGATGAGCGTTTTTCTCTTGCTGTGGCTGGAAATTCAGGAAGTCTTTACCGTGGCAGTCAGGCAGAAAGTTTTCGTGATCTGTCACGTGAATATACACGTTACTGGTTTTGCCCGAATTTGTTTCGTGATGATCGTGATGCAAATGATTTGCCATTTGATATGCATTTTTTAATTGCACTTATTGCACCTCGATATGTTTGCCTGACAGGAGCTACGCGTGATCTCTGGGCAGATGCGCATTCTGAGGTATTAAGCGGACTTGCTGCCAGTCCAGCTTTTGAAATATTAGGACAGAAAGGACTGATTTGCCCAGATGAAATATTGCCAGATACCTTATATGATGAAGGAAATATTTCATTTTTCCTTCGCTCAGGTACACATTTTTTGGGACGTGATGACTGGCATGTGGTAATGAAGTATCGAGAAGAAAAAAATATATAAAATCATAATGACAATAAGTAAAACAAAAAATGCCGTTAATCTAAGCAGAAGAAGCTTTGGATTAGCGGCATTATAATGCAGAAAATTTTAAATTTCCTCAAAATCTTATTTTAGGGCTTGAATTATATTTATATGTATACTATAATATACACAAGTATATAATATTACATGAAGTGGAGGAAAATGCAATGTTAGAAATTGGAAACAAACTCAGAGAAAATGGGTATCTCTCAAATTCGTACATTAATTTTGCTGTAATGAGCGCGATAAACGGGGTTCCGCTTCTAGTAGAAGGTGATCCAGGCGTTGGAAAAACGTCACTTGCCTATGCTACGGCGAAGATGCTTGATTTGGAGCTTCTGCGTGTTCAGTTCTACGATGGTCTGTCTTATGATAAGATTCTGTATGACTATGATTATCAGAAACAGCTCCTGACGATTCAGGCGATCCAGGGAACGATTAAGGAATCGCTTGCAGGAAAAGACTTGCAGGAATCGCTGGATGCGGCAGGCAAAATCAATTTTTATGGACGTGATTTTTTGATTGAACGCCCAATCTTAAAGGCAATTAGCGGAAAGAAACGCTATGTCCTCTTGTTAGACGAAGTGGAGAAAGCATCAGAGGAGATTGAATACACGCTGTTGGAGGTATTGGAGAATTTCAGAATTTCCATTCCGCAGTATGGTACCGTGACCTGTCCAGAAGAGATGCGTCCAATCGTATTTCTCACATCTAACCGCTACAGAGATTTGTCGCAGGCATTGAAACGTCGCTGCAACTATCTTTACATTAAGCAAAAAACAGCCGAAGAGTTGAAAGAAATCCTTCAAATGCAGAGAAGCATTGACACGAAAATTGCAGAATCAGTAGCAAATTGTGCAAAACAGATTCGCTCTTTGCCGTTAAAACAGCAGCCTTCCATTTCAGAACTGAGTGAGTGGGCAAAGTATCTGTCTACGTTGAATAGTGACGAACTTGGGGAAGAAACGCTTAAAGCTTCTCTCTGTATGATTGCGAAAAATAAGGAAGACCGTCAGACCATGGAAAATGCAAAACTGTTCTAATGGAGGAATGCAATGCAAAAAGATATTCTTGATTTTCTTTCGGAATTTGCTGTTTTTCTCCAAGACCATAAATTTGCAGTTTCCGAGAGTGCACTTGCACATCTGCTAAGATCAGTGGAAGCAGCCGGAGTGGATATCACAGAGGAAGATGAAATGTTGGCCGCACTTTCTGTCTGCCTGGCAAAGACAGGCGAGCAGGTAGCAAAGATGAAAGCGTTGTTTCGAGAGTTTCTGAGCAAAAAAACAATCCCGCAAAGGGTGTTGTATGCTCTAAAAGACTTCTTAATCAAGCGGTTGGGAAGTCTCTTAGA
>OIAG01000706.1_pt1 | contig 14766 bp, 6 predicted proteins | sample 1580701 | NCBI WGS metagenome assembly OIAG01 (sample SAMEA3882551, study PRJEB24775) | human gut metagenome | biome: human-associated habitat; feature: intestine environment; material: feces | place: Netherlands | collected 2009/2010 | reverse complement strand
TAAACAGAATATCCGGTAGATGTAGATGATAGATATTTCCAGAATAGTGTCCTATTTAGCTTATTTGATATTTGTTTTGAAAAATAGAACACTTCTGTGGTAATATGGAAATTAAGCCCTTTCGATAAATCATTTTCCTTTGCACCGGAAATAATGAACTAAAAATGGAAAAAAGTATGAGACAACTTTGTAATGTAACGGTGCTATTGCTATTATTTGGCCTGACGAGTTGCCAGAATAATGGAGACAAACAGACTACTATGAGTCCGGTAAAGGTGAAAGTTTTACGAGTTTCTTCTTCTGAGATAGATGGAACGGAACGTTTTTCCGGTACGGTGGAAGAAGCGAACAGCACTTCGCTTAGCTTTTCGATTATGGGAACGGTAAAAACGGTACATGTGGGTTTGGGTGACCGGGTAGCGAAAGGCCAACTTATTGCTACGGTCGATCCGCTTGCCATGCAGAGCAGCTATGATGCTGCCAAAGCCTCACTGGAACAAGCAGAAGATGCCTATCGGAGAATGAAGGAATTGTATGATAAAGGAAGCCTTCCCGAGATAAAGTGGGTGGAAGTGCAGAGTAAGTTGCAACAGGCAAAGTCAATGGAAGAAGTGGCGCGCAAGAATTTGGATGATTGCAAACTCTATGCGCCCTTCAGTGGAATCATATCGGAAAAGATGGCAGAGGTAGGGCAGAATATAATGCCGGGCTTACCGGTGGTCAAATTAGTGACAGCCAATCAGCTGAAAGTGAAGATTGCCGTTCCGGAGACAGAGATTGCCGCCATTGCCACGGGACAAAAGGCAACGATTACCGTCTCTGCCTTGAACGGGCGTGTCTTCGCGGGAACAGTAACAGAAAAAGGAATTGTAGCCAATCCGCTTTCACGCTCATACGATGTCAAGATACGGGTGGATGATGCTGATAAAGAGTTGATGCCGGGTATGGTGGTGGAAGCGGTCTTGTCCGGTACGGGGATGGGAACACTTCATGTTATTCCTGCCCACATTGTCCAACTGGACGAACAGAACCGTTCCTTCGTCTGGGTGAATGCCGGAGGAAAAGCCAGTAAACGCATTATCCAATGCGGAGGATTTACAAGTGAAGGAGTCGTTGTGCTGTCCGGTTTGGAGGAGAGTGAGGAAATCATTGTGGAAGGACAGCAGAAGGTATGTGAGAATACATCCGTGGTTTTATAACTAAATGAGGAACAATCAAAATATTAGTCACATCACCGACAAAATATAAGATAATGAATAAGAAACGTAACGCAGTAGAATGGGCGATGCACTATCGCCAGATTATAATTCTCGTTGTGTGTTGCCTTGTTGCTTTTGGAATTTACAGTTTACCGAATATGCGCAAGAATGAATTTCCTGACTTCACAATCCGTCAGGGTATTGTAGTGGCAGTAGCTCCGGGCAACACGGCAGAGGAAATGGTGGAACAGGTAGCCAAACCCTTGGAAAATTATATTTTCAGCTATAAAGAAGTGAAGAAAGATAAGACTTTCTCCATGAGCCGCGATGGCATTGTCTATATTCAGGTACAACTCAATGACGAGCTGAATAACAAAGATGAATTCTGGAGCAAGTTCAAGCACGGTGTTTCCACTTTCAAGGCGCAATTGCCCAAGAATGTACTGGCTGTACAGGTAATGGATGATTTTGGCGATACTTCCGCCTTGCTCATCACTATGGAAAGTGTGGACAAGACCTATCGTGAACTGGACGACTATATGGATGCCCTGCAAGACCGCCTGCGCCGTATCAACAGCATCGGGCGTATGACGGTAAGCGGAATGCAAAAGGAACAGATCTCCATATATCTGGATACCCATAAACTTTCGCAATACGGGCTGACTGAACAGACACTCGCCGTTACCCTTTTTACGAAAGGTTTCACTACTTCGGGCGGTCGGGTGAAGAATCCTGTATATGTTCAGCCTGTCTATGTGGCTAAGTCATTGAATACGGTACGCGATGTGCAGGAACAAATTGTTTATACTGATCCGATGGGAAATAACATTCGTCTGAAGGACGTGGCCCGTGTGGTAAAAGAATATCCTGCCCCCGACAGCTATATCACTAACAATGGTAAAAAATGCCTTTTGCTAAGTATAGAGATGAAGAAAGGCAAGAACATCGTTCAAATGGGAGAGGAGATAAACCGGACGATTGCAGAGTTTCAACCGTCATTACCGTCGGATGTCAACCTTTTCTGTATCACTGATCAGAGCCAGGTAGTAGGAGATAGTGTGGATAATTTCCTGCACGAACTGTTGGTTGCCATTATAGCGGTGATTATAGTGGTGATGCTCCTGTTGCCTATGCGTGTGGCACTGGTAGCCGCTTCCACTATACCTATTACAATATTCATATCATTGGGATTGTTTCATGCCTTTGATATCGAACTGAATACCGTGACTTTGGCGGCTCTTATTGTAACCTTGGGGATGATTGTGGATAACTCAATCGTCATTATCGATAGCTATCTGGAAAAGTTGGGTGAAGGTGTGTCGCGCTGGCATGCTTCGATACAGAGTGCTACGCATTTCTTTAAATCGATATTCTCGGCGACGTGTGCCATCAGCATCACCTTTTTCCCCTTCCTTATCACAACAACAGGACAGATACAGGATTTTCTGGTTAGTTTCCCTTGGGCCATTAGCATCGTGTTGGGAGTATCCTTGTTAGTGGCTGCATTGCTGGTGCCGTTTATGCAGTTCTATTTCATTCGCAAACCGATGGAGAGCGCAACAAATAAGAATGGAAAAAAGAAGTTTTCCTTCCTCGATGCTTTGCAGAAATACTATAATAAATTACTGGATCTCTGTTTCACCTGGCCCCGTATGACGATGGCTTTAGGCCTTCTTTCTATTATCATAGGCATCGTCCTGATGGGTAAATTGCCGCAAAGATTGATGCCGATAGCAGAACGCAACCAGTTTGCTGTGGAAATTTCCCTGCCTACGGGAACCGCTGTAGAGAAGACCGGCCAAATGGCCGACAGCCTGGAACATATCCTGCGCAATGATCCGCGTGTAGTGTCTGTGGCATCCTTTGTGGGTTGTGCTTCTCCACGTTTCCAGACAGCCTACGCTCCACAGATAGCCGGGACTAATTTTGCACAATTCATTGTCAATACGGTAAGCAACCAAGCGACGGAAGACCTACTGAATGAATATGCGCCTAAGTATACCGATTACTTCCCGGAAGCTTTGGTACGCTTTAAGCAACTGAGCTATAACGAAGCGACGTACCCTGTTGAAGTACGCCTCAGCGGTGAGAATATCGACACATTACGTCGTGAAGCCGAAAAGGTGACGGCACTGTTGCGCTCCATGCCCGAACTGGTATTGGTAAGCACTAACTTTAATGATCCGCTTGCCACTACCCGCGTCGTACTGAAAGAAGATGAAGCCACCCGGTTGGGTATCAGTAATGTAATGCTGGAAACCACCCTTGCCATGCGTTACGGCAGTGGTATCCCCGTAACAACCGTTTGGGAAGGTGATTACGATATTTCTGTCAAGTTGAAGAACTCCCAGGCAGATTCGGCCAACAGTTGTGATTTGGAAGACGAACTCATACCTGTTGCCGGAGGACTGGCGAATGTACCTTTGCGGCAAGTGGCCGATGTGGTTCCGGCATGGGAGAACGGTCAGATTGTACGTCGCAACGGCATTTATACGATTACTGTCATGGCAGATCTTCAGCGCGGTGAGAATGGTATGGACGTAACCGGCAAAGTACAGAAAGCAGTAGCGAATCTTTCATATTCTCCTGATGTAACCCTGACTTATGGCGGTGACCTGGAAGATAGTGAAGAGAAACTGCCTCCCATTCTGGCCGGATTGCTGATTGCTGCCGCTATTATCTACTTTATCTTGCTGATCCATTTCCGTAATGTCAATATTGCCTTGCTCATCTTTGCCTGTATGGCCCTTTGCGTGTTTGGAACGGCTGTAGGAGTACTTGTGCAGGGCGTGGACTTCGGCGTAACCAGTATTCTGGGCGTTGTTAGCCTGATGGGTATCATTGTGCGTAACGGTATTATCATGATAGACTACGCTGAAGAATTACGGAAAACGGAAAAGTTAGGTGTGCGCGATGCTATTTATCATTCGGCCCGTCGTCGTATGCGTCCCATCTTCCTTACTTCGGCAGCTGCATCCATGGGTGTCATCCCGATGATACTGGGAGGCAGCGGACTGTGGATGCCAATGGGAACCGTTATTTGTTACGGCACACTCATCACAATGGTATTTTTGCTTACAGTGCTTCCGGTCTGCTACTGGTTCATGTTCAGTGGCTCTACACGTAAGCGCATAGCTATGGAGAAAATGGAAAATGAGTAAAACAATCAATAGATACAGCATTATGAAACAGAAATTGAATCGATATATATTTCTTTTGTTAGTAGGTTTCACACTGTTGGTTCCGGTTTCTGCCCAGCGTGTGTATACTCTGGACGAATGCCTGCAACGGGCTCTTGAAAACAATGTGCGGATAAAGAATGCCGGCAATAATCTGGAAATAGCCAAACAAGGCAGTCAGGAAGCATTCACCAAGTATTTCCCTTCTTTGAGTGCGACAGGTACGGGATTTATGGCTGACAAAGGATTACTCCAGTTGGACATGGGACCTGGAATGCAAATGTCACTTATGAAGAAAGGAGTGGTAGGAGGCGTATCGGCCTCGATGCCGCTTTTCACGGGAGGGCAGATTGTAAACAGTAATAAGTTGGCGAAGGTAAACATTCAGGTTAACCAGTTGCAATATAACCAGTCGGAAAATGAAGTGAAACTTACTACTGAGAACTATTACTGGCAGGTTGTGATGTTGAAAGAGAAGTTGCAGACCATTACCGTGGTCGAGGCGCAGTTGGCTAATCTGCTGAAAGATGTCGAAGCTTCGGTAAATGCCGGAGTGACAACGCGCAATGACCTGCTCCAAGTACAGTTGCGGCAGAACGAGATAGAGAGCAGTCGCAGCCAGATTGAGAATGCGTTGACGCTTTCACAACAAGTGCTGGCACAGTATATAGGAGAAGATTCCGGAATTGTGGATGTTCCTCCTGTCGCTGGCGAAGTCTTGCCGGAACATCCGCAGGGACTTTACAGGAATCCTGAGTCCTCCCTGGTTCTGACCAATGAATATCACTTGTTGCAGCAAAACCTTAAAGCCAATAAGCTGCAACGCCGCATAACCGTTGGCAAATATCTGCCTACCGTTGCCATTGGCGGTGGATATATGTATGACAATCTGATGGATAAAGACCACCCTTTCTGGATGGGTTTTGCCACAGTTTCAATTCCTTTATCCGGTTGGTGGGGCGGCTCGTATGACGTGCGGAAACAGGAACTCCAGGTACGCAATGCCGAGAATCAGCTTACGGACCAGAGCGAACTGCTTATCCTCCGTATGCAACAGAATTGGAACGACCTGACGGATGCTTATAAACAGATGCAAATATCCATGCGATCCATTGAACAGGCCACGGAGAATCTTCGCCTGAATACGGACTACTACAAGGCCGGAACCTGTACGATGAATGACTTACTGGATGCCCAGACGCTTTTCCAGCAAAGTAAGGACCGCTATGTGGAGTCTTATGCCCGGTATGAGGTGAAGAAGTGCGAATATTTGCAGGCTACGGGGCGTTAGTCTTGCGATTTCCGTAACCTGATATATTCCGATGGTGCCATTCCATATTCCTCCCTGAAGCAGGAGCGGAAATATCCAAGGTCATTGAAGCCGCTTGCATAGGCAGCTTCTGAAATATTATGCCCTTCTTCCATCAGTAACCGCAAACTGTTTTTCAGTCTAATTTTCCGGATGAGTTCATTGCCTGACATTCCGGTCAGGCTCTTGATCTTCCGGTAGAGTGTGGAATGGCTCATGTTCATTTTCTCCATCATGAAGGACATGTCCATCTTTTCCATGTCTATATTCTCCTCTACGATGGTGGTGAATTTAGTCAGGAATTCTTCATCCAGCTTATTTAGTTTGATGGTTTCTTCCTGTTGTTCCGGTTTCAACTCTTTGGTGCGATTGGCTACTATAAGTGCCAGCTTTTTGCGGGATTCCAGCAGGTTGTGTACACGGCTGTTCAACAGTTTGGCACTAAAGGGTTTGGTCAGATAGGAGTCTGCACCACTTTCGTATCCTTCTTCTTTATCTTGGATGGAATCTTTGGCTGTGAGCAGGATGACGGGGATATGGCTGGTGCGTATATCTTCCTTCACTTGTTTGCATAGCTCTATTCCATCCATTATCGGCATCATGATGTCGCTAATGATGATGTCCGGAATTTGCTTTAGAGCTTGTTCCAAACCTTCTTTGCCATTGATGGCGGTAATAATCCGGTAGTTGCTACTGAAAGAAGAGGCTATGTACTCGCGAATATCATCGTTATCTTCTACTACAAGTATCATCGGGCGGATGTCCGTATCTTCTTTTTCTTCTTCGGGCTTTTCTATTTCCTCTTGAATGACAGTTTCCTTTTCTTCCTTATGCAATGCATCCGGATAGGTATTCTCTGCCAGTATGCGGAAGGTAAAAGTTGTGCCTTTGCCTATTTCACTTTCCACATATAGCGTACCTTCATGCAAATCTGCCAATGACTTGACTAAGGCCAGACCGATACCTGTACCGGATGCCTGATGCTTGCCTTTGACCTGATAGTAGCGGTCAAAAATATGCGGGAGTGCGTCAGCATCTATTCCATATCCGGTATCATTGACCACTATCTCCATATATCGGTTGTCTTTATCGTCTATCTGATGCATTATCAGGTTGATTTCCCCTTCGGGTGTATATTTTATGGCGTTCGACAACAGGTTGTTCAATATTGTAGAAATAATATCAGCGTCAAAGTAGAGCTTGGCTTCCTTGGGCTGTACCTGAATATGGAATTTGACCTTTTCGTTTCGGTTCAGTTCCTTGTAACGCAAACCTATTTCTGTGACTAAATTGCCTAAATCACCTTTAGCAACCGTCAGCTTCCGGTTTTGGGTTTCCGTTTTGCGGAATTCCAGTATCTGGTTGATTAGGTTCAACAGCCGGATGGCACTGCTGTGAATCACTTTGACCTTGTTGCTGTAGTAAGCTGATAGGTTTGAGTCATTTATCAAGTCTTCCAGTGGACCAAGGATTAAGGTCAGCGGGGTGCGCAGTTCGTGTGTGATGTTGGTATAAAAACGCAGACGCTCCTGATTCAGTTCCTGCTCTTGCACATGATTCTTTTTTTCCAGATCGTACAGAACTTCCATATCAAGCTTCTTCTTGTAAGCATAAAGAATGAAGAACAGGATGGCTCCACTCAACAATACATAGCTGCATTTCGCCCACCAGGTAAGCCACAAAGGCGGAACAATATGGATATCCAAAGTTGTAACCTCATCCGACCATTCCTGGTTCTTGATACGGGTTTTTACCATGAAATGATAATCACCGGGAGGCACATTACGGAAGGTAACGCTATTGGGATCCGTCACCGTATACCACGCATCTTCCAGCCCTTCCAGCATATAGGCATACTCCACCTGGTTGACCAATGCATAGTTCTGTATATTAAAAGTAATATTAAAGCTATTCTGCATATACTTCAGCCTTACTTTCGACTGGCCGTCAATACTGACCACTTCTTCATTGTCTCCCATATTACCCAAAGGAGCAAATATCTTCATTTCCGTGATAACAGCCGCAGGAGACTCACGCTTTGTCAGAACAAAATCCGGATTGAAGTGGCAAAGTCCATTGATGGAACCGAAATAAATCTCTCCATTCTGATCCTTAGCTACACTGCCACTCATAAAATTTCCCATCGGCACATTATCCCAATGGTCATAGTTATAGAAAACATCCTTATCCCGCAACAGACAACTGATTCCCTTATTGGTGCTCACCCAGATATTATGATTCGCATCTTCCGTTATAGCACGTATATGTGTATTGGTTAAGCCTTCTTCACGGCGGTAAACCTTATATCCCCAATCGGATGGCGAGGAGAAACACACCAAACCTTCTCCTGTCCCGACCCATACATTCTTCCTGCTGTCTTCATAAATTGCATTGATGGTATTGGAAGGGAACAGGTTCTCCATATTAAAGAGCTTGATATCCTGCAACTCATCATCTCCTATCCCCAGGCCACTCCCAAAAGAACCGATCCACAGACGTCCCTGAGAGTCCTTCATAACGCACCGCACCAGATTGTTCTCAAACTCATAATGTCCCACGATCTTCTTATCAGCCAAACTAACTTTATAGATACCACGACTGGTACCAATCCACAGAATATGCCGGTCGTCTTCATAGAACGAACGGATATCCTCGTGCTCTAATTCTTTAAGGAAGTTCCGGTGGAATATCTTTCTCTTCGCATCGTAATAATTCACTCCACCCATAAATAAGCCGAACCACAGATTATCTTCCGAGTCGCGCAGTGAGGCCAGCACAGAGTTTCCACTCATATCTTCAATCTCTTCCTGATAAACGGATACCCGTTTACCTTGATCAAAGACATTGATTCCTCCCCCATCTGTTCCAATCCACAATTTACCTTGGCTATCCACACAAACGCTGCTTGCTGTTTTATTATTCAGGCGACTCATTGAATTCTGATTGGGAGAATAGTAATAACCGCCAAACAAAGGTGGCTCATAGCTTAAGAAATTTATGCCACCACCCCATACACCCGTCCAGATATTCTTGAATGAATCCTGAAAAATGCACCTCGTACTTGAATTAGAGAGACTGTATCCATCATCTCCTTCCCTGATATAATGAAATTGAGTCTGTTCGGGTAGCAGGAACAAACGCTGCGATAAATCCATTATGGCTATTCCGCCAAATTCCATAGCTATCCACAACTTATTCCCGTCAAGCTGCTTAATGTCGTAGATGTAGTGCGAAAGATTCCCGTCTGAATTAAACTGGATGAAATTCTCTGATTCAGGATTAAACAATGCCAGACCTTTGTTTGTCCCTACCCAGATATTATTATTCAGATCCTTATATACGCATCTCACTTCATTACCCGGCAAACTGTGCCGATCACCCGGATCATGCACGAAGTTCTTCGCCCTTTTATCTTTAATGGAAAGAATACTAAAACCATTATGGACATGACCTACATATAACTTACCATTCCCCCCATCAGCAACAGTCCAGATGTTATCACTGACAAGTCCCGGTATATTTGCCGTATTATAATGAGAAAAGTGACCGGTTTCTTTATCGAAATATTCAATTCCTTTCCAATAAGTTGTCACCCACAGATTTCCATCAGCAGCGGCAATAACATTGGTTACGTCATCCGTAATGATACTTTCAGGCACAGCCTCATTATGCCGGTAGAATGTAAAGGTGTCCTTTACATAATTATAAGCATTCAACCCCGCCCTCTGTGTGCCAATCCATAAGATGGAATCCTTCGGATCATCCAGCAGGCAGTTCAGTTCATTCCCCGTAATGCCATAGCCGTTCTTTGTTTCATTCTTATAGTAAGTAATGAAGCGCGTTCCATCGAACTTATTCAAGCCCTCTTCAGTCGCAAACCATAAAAAGCCCTCTTTGTCCTGGGCTATGCTAACCACATAGTTATTGGATAATCCCTTCTCAATTCCCAATTGCCTGACAGCATAAGGTTGTGCCGTCAGAAGGGCAGGTAACAACAGTAAGTAAAGTAATAATCTGCTTTTCATGACATCAATTTTCTATTGCAATCCAAAAGTATAAATAAATTCTTTATTTCAGATACACAAATCGTTCATTGCAAGATTTACATCCCCTCACTGCAAGATTTATGCAGTTCAAGAAAACTAAGATAGCTTACATTTGCATTATCTAAAAGTGATATTTTAGTAAAGAATGTATCTAATTGTTTAACTTTAAAAGTAATATGTATGAAGAAGAAGCATTTATTCAATGCCGCCCTACTCTGGGCATTCTTATCACTGACTTTATGGACTACAGGATGTAGCGACGACGATGGCTATCCTGATGTGGACGGACAGGCACCTTCCATAGAAATGACACTTGAACACATTCAGACTGCAAATGGTCGCACATTTACACTGGAAGGAACGATTAAAGATGCTGATGGTATTTCAACCATTCAACTGCAATGTACCGACCTGAACCTCAACAAAACAATCGATTTGATCGAGATTTATGAGAAACCTCTCGAAACTTACGAATTGAGCTACGACTTCAAAATTCAACCAGATGAAATCGGTGAGCAGTTCACCGTAAAAGTTACCGTAACCGACGTAGGCGGACGTACTGTTTCACAAGATGTACTTGTAACGTTGGACGGAGACTTTGAAGATCCAGTATTCGTTATTGCACCCGAAAAGGGTGGTATGGTCACCGTATTGCTGAGAGAAGGTGAAATCCCTACACTCAACATGAATATCTCGATAACTGACGACCGCGGACTGGATTATCTATTAGTAAATATCGAAGGCATCGAAGGATATGAAAACCTGAAAATAGATGCTGATGGTGAAAAAGCTTTTGAGCACTCATTCAACATCACAATGCCTAATGAAAAGAAGGACTATCCGATGACACTTACTGCTGTCGACAAGACAGGAAAAAGCACAATGATAGAATGTACCGTATCTGTAACCGATGTGCAGGATTTCGAAAAGATGTATCTGGCAGACGTAGCTACCGAAGCAGAACTAAACAGCGATGTATTCGGCGTACCGATGCGCATAGATCATGTGGGCGAATTCCAATATCAAGCTCTCTATTATTGCCAGAAAGCTAATACGGAAATCTTCTTCTTACCGCAAAAGACAAGTTTTTCTCCTGTTTGTTATGGTATTGATCCGACAGATGAAGCCATGCTGACCGATGATCCGGCACTGGCTAAACCAATTGTACTGACAGAAGCTAATGTATACTATAAAATCAATATCAATATCTTGCTGAAGACGTATGAAATGGAAACTTATTCACTTGCAGAAGCTGTAGACCCATGGCCTGCAAGCATGAAATACGGCTTACCTACCATGGATAAATGGAACAACAACAGCGGTGAGATGATGGACTTTACGTTCGGTCTGACATCTGACAATCCCACCGGAGTAGTCTCTTTCAAACAAGATGCCACTAACCCGCACTTGTTCTACAATGAGCCTATGTCACTGACAGCAGGAGAATCAATGAACTTCATTATTCACAACTATCACACAGACCAATGGTGGAACTTTGTTCGCTGGTGCAGCGATACTGAAGAAGAGCCTGAAATATTCGGCTATTACACCGGAAGTGCATTTAAAAATTCCAATTACACCGGTCCCACTACAACACAAGATGTATGGTCTAAACCCAAAGTGACTGTAACCGGCACCTATCAATTCTGGTTTGATTCCCACCTGGGTAGAGCGAAATTAGTACGAGTAAATTAACCTAATAATAGTCTGACAAATGAGAAAGCAACTATTAATTGCATGTCTTTTGTTACTGTCAATATGCAGCTATGCACAACAGATAACAGTAAAAGGTATAGTGACTTCAGCTACCGATAAGGAACCCTTAATCGGAGCTACAATTCAAGTGAAAGGCAGTGGAACAGGCACCATCACAGGCATCGATGGTGATTATACACTGATGAATGTTCCTGCAAACGCTATACTTGTGTATTCTACCATCGGTTACCAGACACAAGAAATCAAAGTAAACGGACAGACCACCATCAACGTTGTGTTGTCGGAATCTGCCGAACTACTGGACGAAGTGGTGGTTATCGGATATGGTGCCGTGAAAAAGAGCGACCTGACCAGTTCCATCGCTACAGTGAAAGGCGATGAAATCACCGAAACTGTAACCGGTAATGCTATGGACGCCTTACAAGGTAAGATCAACGGTGTACAGGTAACCAGCGGTGGTGGCCCGGGTACACAACCTAAAGTATTGATCCGTGGTGTAACTACAGTTAACGGAACCGATCCGCTCTACGTGGTAGATGGTATGCCGGTAGGTACGAACATCAACTTCCTAAACAGTAATGATATCCAGTCCATGGAAGTTCTAAAGGATGCTTCTGCGGCTGCTATCTACGGTACGCGTGCCTCTAACGGTGTGATCCTGATTACTACCAAGAAAGGTATTGCCGGAAAAACAAATATCAGTTTCAGTGCATCGGCAGGTTTCCAAACGTTGGCTAAACCCAAGATGGCCAATGCTGCCGAATACAAAGAAGTGTTCAATACCCGCTATACAAATGATGGAGGTACCTCTATCTGGAATGACACCGGTGCCACTACCAATCCGAATGGTACTGACTGGTGGGATGAGGTAATCAATAAGACTGCTTTAGTACAGAATTACTCACTCAACATCTCCGGTGGTAATGACAAATTGGTTTATAATCTTAGCTTAGGTTATTTCCGTAATAATTCACAATACGACTACGGATACTGGGATAAAATCAATGCACGTCTCAATACGGAATATACCTTCAACAAATACGTAAAAATGGGTTTTGACATTGCACCGCGCGTAGAATCATGGGATGATACTCCCAACCTTTTCTCAGCTGCTATGTCCATGGATCCGACAACTCCTGTATTTAAACCACAAGATCAATGGGTGGACAATGAGTTTAACAACTATCAGCGTTCTTACAACAATCAGGAATGGAACCCAGCCGGTTCGTTGTCACGCCAGAATGGACATTCACGTGAAATGGGTGCCATTGTAAACACCTATTTACAAGTAAATCCGATTGAAAAGCTTACCTTACGTACACAATTCGGAGCTAATGCCCACTTCCGTCGCTCGGATGGATTCACACCCGAATTCTATAACGACGCTTTGGAACAATCTACATTGAGTAATGTTTCCCGTGAGATGCAAGAATGGCTCGACTGGAACTGGACCAATACTGCAACTTATTCTGACACTTTTGCTTCAAAGCATAACCTCAATATAATGGGTGGTTTCACAGCAGAACGTTTTGCATGGTTCCAGACCAAGGCTTCACGCGACGATGTGCCCAACAATATGGACATCATGCAGGAAGTAAATGCCGGTACACAGAATCAGAAAGGTGACGGTACTACCACCTACAACACGTTGATATCATACTTGGGACGTATCATGTATAACTATGACAACCGTTACTATGTGACAGCATCTATCCGTGCCGATGGTTCTTCCCGCTTCCCCAAAGGAAACAAATATGCTATCTTCCCCGCGGTATCTGCTTCATGGCGCATCATCAGCGAAAGCTTTATGCAAGACCAGAAGGTATTCAGCAATCTGAAACTACGTGGTGGTTGGGGTCGTGTAGGTAACCAGAACATCGATAACGATGCTACTCTTACCCTACTGGGACAAGCTGACTATGTATTTGGTTCAACTCCCGTCCGTGTACCCGGTACCATGATATCAGGCGTAGGAAACAATCAACTGCAATGGGAAACAGTGGAAGATTGGAACGTAGGTGTGGACATGTCATTCCTAAACTCCCGCCTAGGTGTAACTTTTGAATATTTCCAAAAGAAATCCAGCAACATGCTCTATCAGAAACAGAATATCTTCGCTATCGGTTATCCCGATTGGAACAGCACTGTATGGATGAACATCGGTAGTATGAAAGCCAGCGGTTGGGAATTAAGCCTGAACTGGCAGGATAAAGTATCTGATTTCTCTTACAATGTAGGTGTAAACCTTTCAGCTGTGAAAAACAGAGCTATCAAATTCTCTGGAGACGGACCTATTCAGACTGGTGGGTTCAATAGTGATCAGATCATCCGTAACGAAGACGGTGGTTTAATTTCACGGTTCTACGGATACGTGGCAGATGGTATCTTCCAAAACTGGAGCGAGGTATATGCTCATACCAACGAGCATGGAAAACTGATACAGGATAAAGCACAGCCAGGTGATATCCGCTTCAAGGACTTGAATCATGACGGTGTACTGGACGAGAACGATAAGACATGGATCGGTAACCCTTATCCAGACCTTATGGTAGGTTTGAATCTGGGCTTCAATTACAAGAACTTCGACTTCACAGCCAACTTCTACGGAACACTCGGCAACGATATCTTTAATAAAACCAAAGGATTATATTCCGGGGTAAGCGGGCAGAACGTATGGGCAGGTACGCTGGAAAAAGCATGGCATGGCGAAGGTACCAGCAATGACATTCCACGCTTGTCATACAACGACCTGAACCAGAACTATACACGCGTATCCAGCTTCTTTGTAGAAGACGGTTCGTACCTGCGATGCAAACTGCTTCAGGTAGGTTATACTCTTCCCAAGAAGCTGTTGCGCGGAACAGAGTTGCGTCTTTCATTCTCAGCACAGAATCCGTTCACTATCACCGGTTATTCAGGTATGGACCCCGAACGTCCGCAGATTGGTAATGATGGAAGTGTAATCGAAACAGGTATCGATGGCATTGCCTATCCCAACCCACGTACATTCTTGTTTGGTATTGACTTTAAATTTTAATCCTTGATAACAATGAAACAGATATTAGCAATATTGACATTGATTGCCTCGCTGACATTCACTTCTTGTGAGGATTTCCTAACAGAGGAAGTGCGCGGGCAACAAAATTTGGATACTTATTTCCAAAGTGCAGAAGAAGCCGAAGCATTTATTACTGGTTGTTACCAGGCCATTACTTTTGGCGGATGGTGGAATATCAACACAGTATGGTTGCTTTCCGAGATGTGTAGTGATGACGGTTGGATGGGCAATACCAGCCAAAGTCAAAGTGACTATATTT
>OIAG01000695.1_pt1 | contig 14956 bp, 10 predicted proteins | sample 1580701 | NCBI WGS metagenome assembly OIAG01 (sample SAMEA3882551, study PRJEB24775) | human gut metagenome | biome: human-associated habitat; feature: intestine environment; material: feces | place: Netherlands | collected 2009/2010 | reverse complement strand
TTCCCCATCATAGAAATGGATCGCATAGGAATTTCTGGAATAATAAAAATTCCAGCCGTAGATATTTTCTCTCCAGTCAAATGTTGTCAGAGAAACCTGCGTATTTTGTGCCTTTTGCAGTAAATCCTGCAAAAGATAAAAGAAACGATAATTAAGCTCCTGAATCATGACAATATTTAATTTTTTCTGCACAGCCTGCGAAATAAGTGCCTCCATACTGTGCACGGCAGCCTCCTTATCATTTTGTGAAAATGCAGCGCGAATTGCCTCAAATCCTTCTTTTTCCTGCTCAAGAAACTGTTCCTGTTCAGATACTTTAAGATCGCTCACTACTTTTTCTTCGCTCCAAAATACACGCGTCATCAGCTCATACAGATGACTGTCGTACTCACTGCGAAATTGATTTGCAGAAAGGTCAAAAATATGCTCGTCCAACAAAATAGCACAGCTAATACCCTGTGATTTCATCCGATGGCGCAGATGACGTCCCAACAAACTCACACTTGACTGATATGCATTCAGGCAATTCTCTGCCACCAGATATGTCAATACGCACCCTCTGCTTCGCACAAATACGCATTGTTCAGACTCAAGCTCCATTTCAATACAGCTTCGTACCGCCTCATACGGATCCTTTTGCTCCCTCCAGGATTCATCCTTTAAAATCACACAATGCATCAAGAAAGTACCTTTCATCAAATCACGCATCCCTGGCTTTTCGCTGTAAAGCATATTTTTTACTACATCTGCCTGCATTAAAAGCTTCTCATTTGCCCGATATGCATGATGCTTGTCAAGTTCTTCCCTTAATTCTTCCAACTCTTTTATCAATTCATCCTCATCGAGTGGCTTAGTCAGATAAGCCTTCACGCCGTAGCGAATCGCTGTTCTTGCATACTCAAAATCGCTGTAGCCCGACAGCATAATGACAAATGGATGATACTCCTTCATCTGCTCTGACAACTCTTTTAAAAGTCCAAGACCATCTAAAATTGGCATACGAATATCGAGAAGCAGTACATCCGGGTGCTGCTGCCGTATTTTTTCGAGTGCATCCTGCCCATTTCTCGCTGTCTGGCAAACACGAAAACCATACATTTCAAAATTAATTACAGCCGGCAGACTGTCACGAATTGCTTTCTCATCATCTACAATCATAACGGTATACATATCCTGCATATTGTCCCCTTTCCTACGACACTTTCAATATCAAATGTCATATGATCCCCATAATATAATGACAATCTTCGATATACATTTTTCAGACCAACACTTTTTCCTTTTTCATCATTTTCCTGAAAGGAAACCTTTAATGCCTCTAGCTTCTCTGCTGTCATACCGCCTCCATTGTCTTCAACTTGAAGATAAAGCATATTTTTTGTAAAGTCGGTTGTTACACAAATGTCCACTAAACGTTTATCCTCGATTGCTTCAAGACCATGCACACATGCATTTTCAACAAGCGGCTGCAAAATCATCTTCGGAATTTTACACTCATAGGCCTCCTCCTGTACATGAATTTCATAGGAAAACTCATCCTCGAAACGATACTCTTGAATATGAAGAAACTCATCTAAAAAGGCAATCTCCTCACGAACTGTAATAATATTATCATCCCACTCAATCAAATTACGAAACATTTTTGCCATATATTTGATCATCTGAGCTGTCTCAATCTCCCCCTTCACGCGCGCCTTTAATCGAATGCTCTCAAGCGCATTAAACATGAAATGTGGATTTACCTGACTTTGAAGTGCTAAAAAACGCGCCTGATTTGTTTCCCTTTCTAATTGTGCCTGCTGTACCTGCGCTTTATATTCACGCTCAATCAATTCCTCCATCTGAGCACTCATACGATCCATACTTTTTTCAAGCACACCAAACTCATCCTGTGCCGTACTTGATTCTGCCTTTTTGATAAAATTGCCCTGCGCAATCTCATCGGCCTGCGTGACAAGACGATTTAGCCGTCTGCTAATATTTCCTGCCACAAGATATACACAGCCAAGTGCAAATAAAATGCTGGCAGTTGCCAAAAAAAATGACTGAATTCTGCTTGTTTGAAACTCTTTTGAAATAGAGCTCATATCATAAAGCCCGTATAACGTAAGACCAAAATTTGAAAGCTCGCGTGATAATAAAAGCTTGCCGCTGTCCGCTATTTTTTCTGGATTTATCTGCACCATTTTTCCACTGTTTGCATAACTATTCAGCGCAACGACAACCTGATTATTAGAATCGGTCAATATCATATTTTCAAATAAGTTTGTCTCCTGCAAAATTGCAAGCAGATCATCACATTCTACGTCAACACGAATTAATTTTTGATATGCATCATACTGCTTATAATAATCAAACACACGAATCACGCTAAGACTTCTGCTGTCAGATGTTCCTGCAATTCTTCTTGTTTCATGAGAAGTACGAATATATGTATTTGTCTGATTCTTCACTAGATACAAATTGACATAATCAAGAGTTTCACCGAGCGATTCTAATTCCATATCGGATATCTTTCTCACATAAGCGCCATTCATCAGTGTCGGATTGTCTGTATACAATCTAACCATTCTAATATGATAAGGATACAGATTTGTTTCTGAAAAAAGTACCTGAAACGTTTCCTGATACTGAATCAGATAGTCGAGATCCTTTGTATACTTTTTATCCAGACACTGATACAGCGTCTCGTTTGTCGAATATCGCTTTTCTAATGCAGCGGCCTCTGAAAGCACTGACGCTATTTTTAATGTTTTATCGTCTAGTGCCTCATTGACCGTTGATAACATACGTTCTTTTATTCCACGTTCTGTCTCTAAATAATAAACTGTCTGCTGAAAAATCATCGGAACTAAAATACCGATGCAAAATAAGAAGATCATCTTCTTGACAAATGCTATATTATAGAAGAAATGATGAGCCAGCTGTCTTACCTTTTTCATCCATTGCCACCCCTTTTTGCAACTTTTCTCCTATTTTACTACTTTTTTTCAATTATGCCAAGACTATTTCAGACTTCAGCGCTGACTTTTTGCACTATCTCCTGCATCTGATCCCACTTTGCTTCCATATCTTCAACTAACTTTAACTGTGTACGGCAGCGATCAAGATTGTGGTTTTCTCTTGCAATCTTAAAATATACATCTCCCTGCAGATAATCAGTCAAAAAACGAATGCCATTTTCATATGTCATCATTTTTGCGCCCATCGGAAGAAGGCTGACTTCAAGCGGTGTTAATGAATTGCCGCATCCTTTTAAAAATCCTCTTGTATATGTCTCAAACAGCTCCATACTGCAGGAAACAAGGCTTAAATTAATTTCATCCTCTTCTGCTGTACTGGCTCCAGTACGAATAGAATCACCAAAATCATTCATCACAAGACCTGGCATAACAGTGTCAAGATCAATTACACAGATTCCCTTTCCTGTGAGGTCATCAATCATAACATTATTTAATTTAGTATCATTGTGCGTAACACGAAGGGAAAGCTCACCACTTTCAAGACGATCCATAAATTCACTAGCTACTGCCTTATGCTGTCTGATAAATTCAATCTCACGCTGTACACTTGCTGCACGTCCACAAACATCCTCTGCCACGGCACGCTCAAATGTTTGATAACGCTTTTTTGTATCATGAAAATCTACAATAGTTTCGTGCAATGTTTCCGCTGGGTAATCAGACAACAGCTGCTGGAAATGACCAAATGCATACGCACTCTCATAAAACTGTTTTGGATTCTCTGGAAGATCATAACTGGATGCCCCTGTAATGAACTTATATGCACGCCAATACTCTCCCTGCGAATCTACATAAAATGGTTTTCCATAAACAGAAGAAATAATATTTAATGTTTCTCTTGATGGATCTCCTCCATTTTTTTCAATTTTTTTCTTCAAAAATTCCGTTACATTTACAATGTTTTCCATAAGTTCTTCCGGCTGTTTGAATACATTACGATTCATTCTCTGAATGATCACCTTTACCTGACCCATTCCAAAAATATCATACTCTTCCAGATAAGTATCATTGATATGACCGTTTCCAAATGGACGAACATTTATTAATGTACCACTGAATTCAAAATGGCGCACTGCTTCGAGTGCAAATTCACTTACTTCAAATTTCTTTCCCATAAAAAATACCTCGTTTCCTTTTTTTTCTTCAATATAACATGACAAAAAATAGGAAGCAAGATGGCTTTAAACTAAACGGACGATTGTATACATAGTGAAGATATTTGTGTACAAAACATACTTGAAAAAAAGCTTCTTTCTATTCATAATAAAGTATAAGAATATTGCTAAGGAGGCGGCTTATGTATTATCCAGGTATTGATTTTCAAACATCTATTTCTATCGGAACCATATATAGCATTCACTATTATGAATACCGTACTGATTTTACTTTTTTCTGGAGAAACACATGATTTTTGGGAGTTTGTTTATGCAGACAAAGGCGAGACTATTATTACAAGTGATCAAACTGAATTTCGGCTAAAGGCAGGTGAACTTTATTTTCATAAGCCAAATGAATTTCATGCCGTGCGCTCTGATGGGCAAATTGCACCGAATCTGATTGTTATCTCATTTGATCTTTCTGTGTCAAACAAGTCTGATTTACAGCTTTCATCAGAAAAACAGCTTTTTGCGCTCTCAGACCGCATTCTTCGCATTGACCAGACAGAGCGGCGCTTACTTGCTTTAATTATTCAAGAGGCAAAGCAAAGCTTTGACTGCCGCCTTGATGATCCCTACTTAGCTGCCATGCCTCTTAAGCAAACTATGCCACTTGGCAGCGGACAGCTCATTCGCCTATATCTGGAAGAATTTCTGCTTCATCTGCTGCGCCATTTTGAGCATGCTCAAAGTATTGAACTTGATAAAAAACCTGCTTCCTATAAATTAAAAAACACGGAAGAAATACTTGATCTGATCACAAACTACCTAAAGCAGCACATTCATGAACAGATTACACTTGAGCAAATTTGTCACGACAATTTAATTGGACGTACGCAGCTGCAAAAGCTTATGAAAGAGCAGTTTAACACGGGAGCCATCAATTATTTTCACCAATTAAAAATTGAGACGGCCAAGCAGCAAATAAGAAGCGGCCGTCTCAATTTCACACAGATTTCTGCCGGACTTGGTTATCAGTCCGTTCAATATTTTTCACGTCAGTTTAAGAATCTGACAGGAATGACGCCAACAGAATATTCATCTTCTATTAAGGCGTTAGCGGAAAATAGTTTTCCCGAATGATTAATAAATCCTGAATTCTTATGCATCTGATCTGGAATATGCATTCTTCATCTGATTGGTCAGTTCAGAAAGCACCTTTTCAAGTGTTGCAAGTGCTTCTTCCTTTGCCATCTGTGCAATTGCCTCATTTGCCTCATGCTTAATGACAAGTCGCTTCGCCTTATCTGCAGTCTGTGCTAATTTTGCATCATATTTTGCAATCAGCGCATGACTCTTTGCCATCACATGACCTTGATAACGCTCAACATGGAACAGAGAACTCTTGTAAGATGCATCTGCCATCGCTGCAATTAACCTGCTTGTCCAGTAGAAATTATCAGTTGACACGTTTTTATCTGTATTTGCTACATAATCTGGTGTTTTTTCGACATCTGCATAGAATGGAATCAGTGTATTAAATGCATTAGAGCAAAATGCTACCCATTCAATTGCGCGGCTGTCATCCTCGTGATCTGCTCTCATCTGAATAACAGAAAGGAAATCAGTTCGATTTACACCGATTGAACGATATGCACCCTTCATAGACTTATCGCCATATGAAAGATATGGATCATATGGTGTTCCCTGATAATGTGAGGACAGTACATATTTCACATCTTCCACTGTAATCTTCTTTTCTGGAATCAGGCACCACGGAAGGTCATCGGAAAGTGGTGTATAATCAGCATCTGGTCCATCCCATGTAAAGGTTTGAGGATTTAATGTGCGAAGCATATACCATGCACGAGGTGTATTGTACACATGATCTGAGTCATCATGACTTCCGAAAATATCACGCGGAATGAAGCTTCCATCCTGAGAAAGATTTAAATGATTTTTCTCGACAAATTCTTTTAAATCCGCTGAGCACATAAAACCTTTCTGTTCACCATAGGCATCCTCTAAGTCAAATTCATCCATTCCAAACTGATTTGGCATTACTACATAAACATCATCCGGCACTCTTCTTGCAATCCATTGATGACCGCCGATAGTCTCCAGCCACCAGATTTCATCCTTATCCTGGAATGCAATTCCATTCATCTCATATGTACCGTATGTCTCAAGAAGACTGCCCAGACGCTTTACACCCTCTCTCGCACTTGTTATGTATGGAAGCACTATATAAACAATATCTTCCTCACCGATACCACCCGCTTTTTCTTCTTTTCCATCCTTTGCAGGCTCGTAAACTACAAGCGGATCTGCACCAAGCACACGCGGATTTGAAGTTATTGTCTCTGTTGCTGTCATTGCAACATTTTTCGCATTCACACCACTAGCTGCCCAAATTCCTTCTCCATCAACTGCATTTGGCATGGATGTACAGCGAAGCGGATTGTCAGGCAGTTCAATTTCTACATGAGAAATCACAGAGCGATAAACTTTTTGTCTTTCCTCTGGATGAACTACTACAAATTTTTTCGGCATATAGTGTCCGGCTCCTGAATCATCGTTTCGTGCGATCATTGTTGAACCGTCATATGAAGCATTTTTTCCAACTAATATTGTTGTGCAAGCCATATCTATCTCCTCCTAATAATCAGACTATATTTTGTTTTTCAAGTCGCAATTCAGACTCTGCCCCTATCATAGCATGATTTTAGTGACCAGACAACCCTTCATTGGTTGCTACTCCCCCATTTTTGTGCTATGATACCAAAAGATAAATAAATAGCAAAAGGAGATCGACATAATGAGCACTTCTATTGTAAAATGCCGCACACAGGCACAAATTACACCGCTTGGCGTTGACTGCGAAACACCTATGTTTTCCTGGCAAATGGCTGCTTCACGAACAGGTGCTAAGCAGAGCGCTTATCGCATCATCGTTTCTAAAGATAAGACTATGACTCCCATTATCTGGGACAGTAATATTGTAAAGAGTTATATACAGCACACCGCGTTAACGGCTGACTGCACCAGACTTGAGCCTTCCACACGCTACTATTGGAAAGTCTTCGTGTGGGATGAAGAAAATATGATGCATGAAAGCGAAGTTACATGGTTTGAGACTGGGCTGATGGGAAAGGACGCTTCCGTGTGGAACAATGCACAGTGGATTGGCTCACCGAAGCAAACAACTAATACTGCCTGCCTGTACTCCTATCAGATGAACGTTGATTTTAAAACTGGCATCGGTAATAAAGCTGGCATTGTACTCTCTGCCCGAAATAAGGATAACTACGTATTATTTGATGTGGACATGGATAACCGCACTTTGATGATTTATGAATATTGCGATAACGCTTGGGATGGCAGCACTAAAGAAGGTCATCTTCCTACTGTAACTATTCTTGGCAGCAAAGTTGGCTACATAATTAGTAAGGAAGCAGTTTCTGAGGGCTTAGAGCATGATTGGAATACAATCTCCATTACAGTGGATAACCGAGATCTTTCTGTTTCTATCAATAATGTGACTGTAATTCAAAAAGAAGCTGACCTGATGCCAAATGCCGGATTTTTTGTTCCGCGCCGTGGATGTCTGTTCTCTATAGGCTTTAAGCAGTTAGGCAGTACTGCATACTATGACAATCTTGTTATTTCTGACCCGAAAACCAACACTGTTTTCCAGAATGAAAGCTTCTCAGATGAATCTGGTATTTTCTCTGTTCTTGGTTCCTGTAAGGATGGAATCTTAACTGTAAAAAATCAGTTTGAACTGGCTTGCCCTGTTCCAGCTATAAATCTGCTTGGTACTTTCCATTCAAACCCATCCAAAAAGATTGCCTCTGCCCGTCTATATGCAACAGCACGCGGTTCCTACCGTGTAAAAGTAAATGGCATTGACGCCGATGGCAGCTTTTTCGCACCAGGCTTTACTGATTATCGCCTTCGCATTTTCTATCAGACATATGATGTGACAAACCTGCTGCATGAGGGCGAAAATCAGCTTTTGGCTACCGTTGGCAAGGGTTATTACAATGGTTACTGCGGTTACAGCGGTCCTATGAAATATGGCGAGCAAAACTCTTTTATGGGACGCATGATCGTTACCTACACCGATGGAAGCAAGGATGAACTTGTGACCGATAATTCATGGCTTTTTACTGATAAGGGCGCTGTAGTTGACTCTGACTATCTTGATGGTGAAAATTATGATGCGCGTCTGCTTCCAAATGATCTGTCTCATATTGATAATAGTGACAAACGTTGGAAAACATGTGGCATTCTTCCATGGCCAAGCAAGCCAGTTCCTACAAATGGAACCTTTACTAATCCTGTAAAATTTGAACTTACAGCACAAGAAGGCCCGTCCGCTGTTATTGAGCGTGTGTTGACTCCTATCTCTATGCAGGAAATTCCGACTGGTCATTTTGTTTACGATCTTGGTCAGAACATGGTCGGAACAGTTCGCCTTCACTTAAAGGGTGAACGTGGTCTTTCAATTAAACTTCGCTACGGAGAAATGAGCTATGCAAACGGCGAAATCTACATCAAGAATATCCGCTCCGCTGCCAATACTGACACCTATACCTTTAGCGGTGATGAAAACGGAGAAACTTTTGTTCCTTCCTTTACATCACATGGTTTTCGCTATGTGGAAATCACAGGAAATGGCTGTGAGCTTTCCGATATCAGCTGTGTAACAAGTTTAGAAGGTCTTGTTCTTTGCAACACACCAGACACAACTGGAAGCTTTGAGTGTTCCGATCCGTTAGTCAATCAGCTTCAGAGTAACATTCAATGGGGACAGCGCGGCAATTCTCTTCTTGTGTACACCGATTGCCCACAGCGAAATGAGCGTATGGGCTGGACTGGTGATGCACAGGTCTTCGCACCGACTGCTGCCTTTAACATGGATGTTCAGTCATTTATGAATAAATGGCTTCTTGATGTGCGCGACGGTCAGCTAATGTATAATCGTCAGGGCGCTGTCCCGGATACGGCACCTCTTGGCGGCGATAACCGTCCTGCCGGATGTGCCGGTTGGGCAGATGCTTCTGTAATTGTTCCTTGGGAAATGTATCTGGCCTACGGCGATACTCGTGTTCTTGAAGAAAATTATGAGTGCATGGCGCGTTGGATTGCTTACCAAAGTCTTGATTCACGCCAAAACTGCGGTCTTCGCACTGTCGATGGTGTACAAAGACATGATCAGTCCGATCTTTCTTCTAAACCTTTTATTCAGGTTCAGCAAAGCCGAGGCGATCATCTGACATTTGATGAATCTACTCCATTTATCCTGACAGCAACTGCTTATGCCGCTTATGTTGCTGACCTGATGGCTCGCATTGCACGAATTTTAGGAAAAACAGATGATGCCGCCCTTTATCAAAAACGGTTCGAGGATATTCGCACTGCCTTTCGTGAGGCTTGGGTTCAGCCAGACGGTTCTTTAGCTTACTGGGGTGAGATGAGCAAGGGCACACCGCAGGCAGATGGTACTATTATCAATCAGACACGCTATTGTGAGAATGCAGACAGCACCCATCATCCAAGCCAAACAGCCTATGCACTTGCGATTGATTTTAATCTCATGCCTGAAGAAACAATGGCGCAGACAACCCATTATTTTGTTGAGTCAATCCATAGAAGAGACAATCATCTTTCTGTTGGTTTCCTTGGAATCAGTCACCTGCTTCCTGCAATGACAAAATGTGGACAGAATGAGCTTGCTTTTACGCTCTTAGAGCAAAAAGGTAATCCTGGATGGCTTTACAGCGTTATAAATGGTGCAACTACTATCTGGGAGCGTTGGAACTCTTACATTGCAGAAACAGGCACATTCGGTGACGTTTCAATGAATTCGTTCAACCACTATGCATATGGTTCAATTGGACAGTGGCTCTACCGCACCGTTCTCGGTATTCAGACAGGAGAAGAAAAAGACGAGGCTGGCTATCATCGAATTTTCTTGACACCTTCCTGGGGTGGCGCTCTGAGCTTTGCAAAAGGTGAACAAGAGACACCGTTTGGAAAAATTACTTCCTCCTGGGAAAAGAAAGAGAACTCGATTGTGTATCACTGCACGATACCAGCAAATACAACTGCCCATTTATCACTTCCAGCTATTGGTCACAATAGTGTACAAATCCTCGAAGGTGCTGCAATAGCAGATACTGCTGTATCTGGTGTGGCTGACTTCGAGCTTGTAAGCGGAAGCTATACTTTTAAAATTTGTTAACTATTCATAGTAAGCAAAATGCATTCTGAAAATGTGGCTCTGAGTAGTTTCGAAATTTACTAAAAGGCGAGCATCATGTGTGCCTGACACGCATGTATGCTCGCCTTTTTGTTATTGAAAAAAATAATTTTATTGTCAATTACTATTGGTACAAAAATACCTATCATACGTCTCATACAGATCATCTGATGTAAAAGCTGTTGTCTGATAGAAATGCAGATTTTCCCAGATCTCCTCTGAAATACCAACAGTATGTTCCTTTGCATATGACGTAAAACTTTGTGACCATGTTGCATAGCGAAGCTTTCCGAATACCTGACTTTCATTTTCAGAACTAAGTACCTCGTCAAAATCATCCACACAGCGAATCAAATAATAATTCTGCTCTGTCTGAATAATATCGCTGACTTCACCATCACTCATGTAGATAGCTGTTTCCTCCAAAATTGGATTTAGCGTTCCGCGGCTTACCTGATATTCAATCTGCGAAAATCGACTTACTTCTTTTGCAACACTCTCAAAATCTTCGCCTGATGAAATGCGCTCCTTCGCCTGTTCAATTTCCTTGTATGATGGTGCTGCGATCAACTGAAGTATCATAACACGCTTATCATTATCACTAACTTCTGTGTTTATGCCTGAGCAAAGCTCATCAATTGTCTTCTGTGCAATGCGATACTTTTCATACAAAGATGCTGCTTTTGACTCGTCTGACTGTACGTAACTTTTCTCCTCATCAGACAGGCTGCCATAATAATCGGCTGCTGCAGCCTGACAGACACTGCGTTCCTCATCTGTAAGTGTTACACCAAGCCCTGATGCCATATCGTTTAAAAGCACTAACGTGCACAGTTCTTCTTTTATTCTGCCATCACGCAGATAATCGGAAAAATCAATCTCTCCTGCTTTTTCCTTCCAAAAATCGGTTTCTCCCAGATTTTCATAATAAAGATTATAACGTGTTTGAAAATCCAGAAAGACCAGACTGCACTCTTCTAAGCTCAGTCTGGTTTTTGTTCCGCTAAAAAGAATATGATCATTTAAAGATGTAGAAAGTACAACGTCTCTGCATCCACTAAAGCAAAGCCCTGCCAGACATGCTATCAAACCTATTATTTGTTTTCTCAATGCTGATACCTCTTTTTCATCATTAATCATCTTAGATCACGTGAACGAATACAGTAAAGCAGCCCATTCGTAAATGAAACCGCTGCCTTCTCATCACATATCTCATTGCTTATACAGCGTGTACTTCCCTTTTTCAAGGTGAAATTTTCAACATTATAAACAAATCCCTTTAATGTAATGCCTTGTGTCTGATCTGTGTAGGATAAAAATGATACATACTTCCAATCAGCCATTTTTTCAAGCAAAATAGGGCCATCTAGCAGCCTGATTCGATTTTGCTGATCAATTATTTCACATTCAATTCCTTTTGTAAGGGGAATATGAAGAAGTTCCAGATTGCCGAGCATATGATCCATACGGCCTCCTGTTGCACCAAGAATCCAAATCTTATCTGGTTTTTGATCTACTGCAAACTGCACAGCAAGCTCTGCATCTGTCTCATCCTTTTCAGGTGGAAAGGAGAGTAACTTTGTATTTTGATCCTCCTCAAAATGACAAAGCACATCTTTTGAGACTGTGTCAAAATCTCCCATTCCACAATCGCATGGAATACCTGCTGCCAAAACTTTTTCAAGTGCTCCATCTGCAGCCACCACAAAATGTGGCTGCATTTTTTCATAGCACTCTTTTAAAAACAAAGCATCTAATGTTCCGCCCAATACAAGCAATAAGTTTTTCATCCTCTGCATACCTGTCCTGCTTTTATTTGTGCCTATACATCATACCTTCTCTGAATGGTTCATTGCCTCCAGAAGATCGTGTACATTTTGTCCAATATTGCCTTTAAACACACTGCTTCCGCTGACAAGAATATCACTTCCTGCATCTGCTGCTTCCAGAGCAGTTTCAAGACAAATTCCACCATCCACTTCAATTAAAACAGAGTCAAATCCATTCTCATTTAAATACTTGTGCAGTGTCTCCACCTTTTTCGTTACTGAATGGATATATTTCTGTCCTCCAAATCCAGGCTGTACTGTCATGGCAAGCACCATATCTGTCAGATGAAGATATGGATAGACCTCCTCAATCGGGGTATGTGGGTTAACTGCAAGTCCTGCCTTACAGCCACACTCACGAATCCACCTTAAAGTAGCCTCAACATCCTCACATGCTTCCAGATGAATCGTGATCATATCACTTCCGGATTCTGCAAACTCTTTGATATAACGGATCGGCTCCTGGATCATCAAATGGACGTCAAATACACCTGAAAATGCCTTTCTTAGTGTTTTGACAATCGGAAATCCAAATGAGATGCTAGGTACAAAATTGCCATCCATCACATCAATGTGAAGCCATTTCACGTCTGCCTCTTTTAACTCCTGAAGTTGTTTTTCTAAACACGAAAAATCTGCTGATAGTAAAGATACTGCCAAATCTGCCATGTGTTACTTTCCTTTCCTTTATTTATATCGCCTTACTGCATTTAATTCTTTATAAAAAGCTGTATAGCTTTCATAACGATTTTGACTGATTTTTCCATTTTGGACTGCTTCCTTTATGCCGCACGACGGCTCTGAAATATGAGAACATCCTGTAAAGCGGCATTTACCAAGATAAGGTGAAAACTCTGGAAAAAGCAGCTCGAGTTCTTCCTTTTCAAGAGAGAGCACATCTAATGAGCTAAATCCAGGTGTATCAAATAAAAATGTCTGATGACCCAGATAAAAAATCTCTGAATGCCTTGTCGTATGCTTTCCTCTTTTTATTTTCTCACTGACTTCGCCAGTATCCATCCCTGCTTCCGGACAAAAATGATTTACCAGCGTTGATTTTCCAACACCGCTCGGACCTGCAAAGGCTGTCACCTTCCCTGAAAGAAGATGAAACAGTTTTTTGTGTCCTTCTCCTTCAAAATCATGATAGTCAGTAAAGCAAACAGAATAACCAGCTGGCTCATATATCATTTGAACCTCTTTTTTAAATTCTTCTGTCGCCAAATCAGCCTTTGTAAAACAAAGAATAACCGGTACATTTCGCTTTTCCATTAAAACAAGAAAACGATCCAGCAAATTAAAATTTGGTTCTGGCTCACGGCATGCAAATACGATCACTGCCTGATCTATATTTGCTACCGCTGGACGAAACAACTCGCTTCTTCGAGGAAGAAGCTCTGTAATGGAGCCTTTCTTTTCTTCCTCATCAAGCACCTCAATTGTCACTTCATCACCCACCAGAGGTTTTTTATGGTCTTTTCTGAAAATTCCTTTCGCCTTGCACTCGTACTGCAATTCATTCTCTGCCTGTACATAGTAAAATCCGGCAATTCCTTTGATGATTTTTCCCTGCATCCTGTAATTCCTTTACAATTATTTCAGCTTACAGCGCCTGCTGTGTCTGCCTGAGGCGCTGCTGCATCAGTACTCGGTGCCGGATCTGGGCTTGGTGCCGGCGCCGGATCTGTACTTGGTGCTGGTGCTGGATCTGTACTTGGTGCTGGTGCTGGATCTGTACTTGGTGCCGGCGCCGGATCTGTACTTGGCGCTGTTGCTGCCGGACCTGTACTGATAAAGACAATTACAGTATCTCCTGCATGTAAGGATCCATCTGCACTAGTCGCAGCCCATCTTGTTACGCTTCCAACTGCCACATAATCACTTGACTCGTACTGAATCTGTGCACCAAGTGACATACCTGCAAGTGTAGATGTTGCCTGCTCCTGCGTCATATTTGTCAAATCATTAGCTCCTAAGCCTACTGTCGGCGGTCCAACACTAACTACAAGCTTTACAGTTGAATACTCTGGTACAGAAGTTCCGCCCTCTGGTACCTGACTAATTACAGTACCTGCTGGAACAGATGTGCTTTCTGCGTATTCAATTGAATAATAAAGATTTGCAGAACCTATTGCAGAATATGCGTATCCTTCTGCTGAATTACCGACAACACCTGGCACAACTGCCATCTTCGGTCCAAGACTTATAGAAAATGCAATCTCAGTTCCACTCTTTTGACTGGTACCTGGATCAAGGCTCTGACCGCATACCTGACCTGCCTCGGTATTGTCACTGTTAACTTCACTAATCGTTCCTACACTAAAGCCCGCCTGCTCAATTTTGGCGATTGCCTGCTGTTTTGTCATACCATAAAGATTCGGAACATCAATATATTCAGGTCCTAAACTAATGTAAACCTTTAAAGAATCTCCCGCCTGAAGATATCCTTTATCCGGCTCCATGCGAAGCACCATATCTTTTGCATATTCCTCACTGTATTCGCCAACATACTCTACATCAATGTCCTTAAAGCTCCTCAAATAATACTTTAGAATACTAACATTTCCATTGACATACAGTTTACCGTTAATCTCAAACTTATCACTTCCAAGGCTCAAATACACCTTTATGGTACTTCCCTTATCAACAACTGTACCCTTGTCATACTGCTGACGGCACACAAGACCAGTCGCATACTCGTCAGAATACTCATACGTTCTTGCCAAAACAATCTTAAGA
>OIAG01000677.1_pt1 | contig 15135 bp, 12 predicted proteins | sample 1580701 | NCBI WGS metagenome assembly OIAG01 (sample SAMEA3882551, study PRJEB24775) | human gut metagenome | biome: human-associated habitat; feature: intestine environment; material: feces | place: Netherlands | collected 2009/2010 | reverse complement strand
ATGCCATCGTTGCGGAAGTGATGGAGTTGCAGGATCAGGAAAACACCACGCTCCCATTGCTGGAAAAGCAGATGCGTGAGGTAGAGAACGGCATTGAAAATATGCTGAACGCCATCCAAGCGGGTGTGCTGACCAATTCCACCAAGTCGCGTTTGGAAAAGCTGGAAGCCCAGCAGAAAGAACTTGAGGTTCGGATTGCCGAAGAAAAAATCGCTCGGCCACGGTTAAGCGAAAATCAGGTTCGTTTCTGGCTGACCCGGTTCCGCAAACTCGACCCGAACGTGAAAAGCCACAGGGAAACACTTATCAATACATTCGTGAACGCTGTTTATCTCTATGATGAAAAAGTTTTGATTGCATTCAACTACAAAGACGGCACAAAAACCATCACTTTCGATGAGATCGCCGCCAAAGATGCCTCAGAGGGCAATGGTTCGGATTTGGGTTGCTTCGCTCCACCAAAAAAGCTCAACGCATGAATGTGCGCTGAGCTTTTTGTTTTGTGCTTTTTTTGAACGTGCCTTGCGGGTGGATTCGAACAGCTGCGGCGCTGTCGCAGAAGACAGCGTAAAAACAGCCCAGTGGGCTGTTTTTAGCAGCGCGGCTCGCGTAATCCACCCGCGCCCACCAAAAAAGCTCAACGCATGAATGTGCGCTGAGCTTTTTGTTTTATGCTCTTTTTGAACGTGCCTTGCGGGCGGATTCGAACAGCTGCGGCGCTGTCGCGGAAGACAGCGCAAAAACAGCCCAGTGGGCTGTTTTTAGCAGCGCGGCTCGCGTAATCCACCCGCGCCCACCAAAAAAGCTCAACGCATGAATGTGCGCTGAGCTTTTTGTTTTATAGCACGTTTGCCACGGGTTTGCATTATGCGGTAGTGCCTTGACTTTTTCGCGCCGACTTTTTGACCCACTTAAAATACATAGTCATCAACCAGATAATGACAAGCAACAACAAGAGTCCCACTGTTACCCTCTCAGTGCCCGCGCGCGGACTTCCGGCGACGCTGCGACAAGTAGATCGTAGAGGTTGACCATATCGGTGATGGCCTGTCGGTCGTCGGCAGTCCATGTGTAATCGTACTGCGCACCGGATGCACCGGAATATCTTGTGATGATGGTTTTGGCACTGAGCATCTCACGCAGCCAATCGATTTCGCTGGGCTCCATCTCAAAATTGGAGAGGGCCCACCAAACTTTTTTGTCTGTATCATAGGCGTAATCTGTATAATCCGGGTCACACTCGTAAGTGTACAGATTATCTCCAGCGCGGACATAGACTGTGTTCAGGTCGATGCAGGAAGAGCCGTTGTAGGAAAAGTCCTCGTCGAAATACACGTCCTTGCATCCGTCAAAAATAAAGATCCACGGAGAAAGGCAGCAGGTCTTGTTTTTCTCGGCCTTGTCATAGATGGGGCTGTCAAACTCCCAGCTCTGCTGTACCTCGTCATACTTGACGTTCACCTTCGCAATGGCGGCTTTCAATGCCTGAACTTGGGCTTCTTCGTCGTCATTCATTTCTTCGATCTGCGCAAGCGAGGTGCACCCGGCGGGGCTGATCGCCAGCGCGGGCATAGCCGCACCGGCCAGAGTTGCCATCATGCACAAACTTGCAACCACAATTTTGCCACATTTTACAAGCTTCATTTTAATTTCCTCTTTTCTCTTGCTTTTTCTTGAATGCGGTTGTGATATAGGACCATTAAATACAAACTTAAAGGGATATTACAGATGACGGTTGAAGAAGCCATGGCTTTTTTCCGCATTAGATTTCCACAAGTCTATTATAGTCCGTTTCCGCTCGCCTGACAATGTTTTATTAGCCGTTTTGGAAAACATTTTACACAAGCGAGGTGGAAAACGTTGCAGACAAGTTTCAGCGTTCGGTTTGACCGGGAGACGAATCTATGCTAGGATAGGGCCAGACAAGAAAAGGCCGTGCCGCACGAAGAAGGTACGAACTTGAAAAGGAGGTTCCTTTCATGAACTCGACTCTGCGAGAGGATGCGGATGCCATCATCCACGCCAGTTTGAACGCTGTTCTGCCGGACGAAGCGGTGCGGCGGGCGCTGGAAGCCTTCCGGCCCGGCAAAGGCCGGGTGCTGCTGGTGGCGGTGGGCAAGGCCGCGTGGCAGATGGCACACACAGCGGTGGAGGTGCTGGGCCGGGTGGACGGCGGCGTGGTCGTGACGAAATACGACCACGGAAAAGGTGAGATCCCCGGCGTGGCGTGCTATGAAGCGGGCCACCCGGTGCCGGACGAAAACGGCTTTGCGGCTACGGAACAGGCACTGGAATTGGTGCGGGGCCTGACGGCGGAGGACACCGTGCTGTTCCTGCTGTCGGGCGGTGGCAGCGCGCTGTTTGAAAAGCCGCTGATTCCGGGGGATGAGTTACAGGATGTTACATCCCAGCTTCTCGCCAGCGGGGCAGACATCGTGGAGATGAACACCCTCCGCAAGCGGCTGTCCGGCGTCAAGGGCGGGCGGTTCGCGCAGCGCTGTGCCCCTGCGCAGGTGTTCGAAATCGTGCTCAGCGATGTTCTGGGTGACCCGCTGGACATGATCGCCAGCGGCCCGGCGGCGCCGGACTCTTCCATCTGCGCACAGGCCCTTGCCATTGCGGAAAAGTACCGGCTGAACCTGTCGGAACAGGCAAAGGCTTTACTGGCGCAGGAGACGCCCAAGGCGCTGGACAACGTGACTACAAAGATCACCGGCAGCGTGCGCCAACTCTGCGCGGCGGCGGCCGAAGCTTGCCGGGCGCGGGGCTATGAACCCGTTCTCCTGACCGACCAGCTCTGCTGCGAAGCGCGGGAAGCGGGCAGCTTCCTCGGCTCCATCGCCCGCGCCCACGCAGGGCAGGGCCGGAAGCTTGCGTTCATCGCGGGCGGGGAAACGGTCGTGCACCTGACCGGCAAAGGCCTCGGCGGACGCAATCAGGAGCTGGCGCTGGCCGCAGCCCCGGCTCTGGCGGGCCGGAACGCGGCGGTCTTCTCGGTGGGCAGCGACGGCACCGACGGCCCCACCGATGCCGCTGGCGGCTATGTGGACGGCGATACCGCCGCCGCTCTGGCGGCAAAGGGCTGGAACGTGTTCGACACTCTGAAAAATAACGATGCCTACCACGCCTTACAGGCGGCAGAGGGGCTGATCATCACCGGGGCCACCGGAACAAACGTCAACGACGTGGCGGTGGCGCTGATCACAGGATAAAGAGAGACTGCTGCGCGTAATGTGCCTCCGGTGGGCCGGGATCAGTTCTCGGAAGAGATGTCCTCGCCGAAGTACTTTTCGCTCAGCTCCTTGAGGGTGCCGTCGGCACGCAGTGCCTCGATGGCGCTGTTGAGGGCGTCGAGGAAGGAGGTGTCGTCACTCTTGAGCACGGGGATGGCGACATGGGAGGCCTCCTCGGTCTGGGCCACCAGCTTGAAGTTGGCGTCCGGATGGACATTCAGGTAGTCGTAGAAGGAGACGTCGGCGTTCAGGGTGGCGTCGATGCGGCCGGCAGTCAGCAGCTGGATGGTCTCCTCCAGCGTGTCGATGCCCTGCACGGTAGCGCCGTAGCTCTCGGCCAGCTCCATATAGGTGGAGGCAGGGCTGTTGGCCGTGGTCTTGCCTGCGAGGTCCTCAAAGCTCTTGATGTCCTCGTTGTCCTTGCGGACGGCGAGGGCGGTGTGGATGTAGCCGTAGGGGGTGGTGAAGTCGTAGGTCTTGGCGCGCTCCTCCGTGACCTCGACGCCGTTGCAGACGAGGTCATAGCGGCCGGCGTCCAGACCGGCGAAGAGGCTGTCCCAGTCGCTCTCGACATACTCCGGCTCGACGCCCAGCTTTTCAGCGATGGCGCGGGAGACCTCGACGTCGTAGCCGACGAGGGTGTCGCTCTCATCGTGGAAGCTCCAGGGCTGCCATGCGCCTTCCAGCGCGACGACCAGCTTGCCGTTGGACTGGACGGTCTCCAGCTTGTTGGCAGCGGCGGAGGAAGCGGACTTGCTGGAAGAGCAGCCAGCCAGCGAGAGGGCACCGGCGGCAGCCATGACGCTCATCAGGGAGATAAAGGTTCTGCGTTTCATAATAATTAATCCTTTCTGTGGTAAAAGCTTGGGAGAGGCTTCAGACTTCGGTATGCGAGATCTTTTGCAGGAACTCGCGGGTGCGGGCCTCTTTGGGGTGGGCGAAGAACTCCTGCGAGGAGGCTTCCTCCACCACGACGCCGTTCTCCATGAAGACGGTGCGGGAGGAGACGTTGCGGGCAAAGCCCATCTCATGGGTGACGACCAGCATGGTCATCCCCTCCTGTGCCAGCTGCCGCATGACAGCCAGCACCTCGCCGGTCAGCTCGGGGTCGAGGGCGCTGGTCGGCTCGTCGAAATAGATGATCTCGGGGTCGGAGGCGAGGGCGCGGGCGATGGCCACACGCTGCTGCTGACCGCCCGAGAGCTGGCGGGGGTAGTAGTCGGCCCGGTCGGCGAGGCCGACCTTTTCCAGCATCTTCATGCCGATGGCGTTGGCCTCGTTTTTGGGCATTTTCCGGGCAACGATGAGGCCCTCGGTGACGTTCTGGAGGGCCGTCTTGTTGCGGAAGAGGTTATAGTTCTGGAAAACGAAGGCCGTCTTCCGACGCAGCCGTGCGATGGAGGCCCGGTCGGCGCGGGCAAGGTCGAAGGCCTCACCGTCGAAGGTGAGGGTGCCCGCGTCGGCAGTCTCGAGGAAGTTGAGACAGCGCAGCAGGGTGGTCTTGCCGGAGCCGGAGGGGCCGAGGATGGCGACGACGTCGCCCTTTTCCACCGTCAGATCGACGCCGCGCAGCACATCAAGGCTGCTGACCGGCTTCGGGGCACGGCCAAAGATGCCGGGACGGACGCCGGGCTTTGCATATGTATGGAAGGATTTGCGGACGCCGCGGATCTCTAACATTGCCATAACAGCCATACTCCTTTCTTACTGGAAGCCGTGGGCGTTGAGCTGGCGCTCCAGCAGCCCCTGCAGCTTGGTAATGACGGTACAGAACAGCAGATACACCACAGCCACCTCGCAGTAGATGGGCAGGAAGATGTAGGTGCGGGCGGCGACCCGCTGGCCGGCCATGAACAGCTCCGCCACGGTGATGTTGGAGGCCAGAGAGGTGTCCTTGATCATGCCGATGAGGGAGTTGGAGAGGGCGGGCACGGCAGTGCGCAGGGCCTGCGGCAGCACGATGCGGCGCATGATCTGCCACCAGCTCATGCCCACGCAGCAGCCGGCCTCCAGCTGGCCCTGCGGCACGCTTTCCAGCGCACCGCGCATGGTCTCGGCACAGTAAGCGCCCTCGTTGAAGGCGAAGGCGATGACCGCCGCCGGAAAGGCGTCCAGCATGATGCCCACGCTGGGCAGGCCATAGAAGATGATGAAGAGCTGCACCAGAAGCGGTGTGCCCCGGATGACCCAGATGTAGAACCGGGCCAGCTGACTCAGCACCGGCACCCGGGCGTACTGTACCAGAGCCACGGCTACGGCCAGCACCATCGCCAGAGTGAACGAGACGAGGGTGAGGGGGATGGTCATGGTGAGGCCCGCCGACAGGATGCGGGGCAGGGCCTCCCAGAGCACGCTGACGGTGCGGTTGGATAACAAAGATTCCAGCATGGATGATGTCCTTCTTCAAAATGAAAAATAGAGCAGTTTGACTTCTTATCGTACTTTTTGAAAAATGCGATAAACCGATGGAACAGCAGGGAAGCTCATGATACACCTTAAACCATACTTTCAGTCAAGGGCCTGAGCAGAAAATCCTACAAATCCTACCAGAATACTATAGCATGATTCCCGGGGGAACGCAAATGGTTTCGAAAAATTGCATGGTATGGATGAAATGAATGAAAAAGATGCATGAACTTTGTGCACAACGGCGGAACAGTTGACGCGGCAGGGGCTTTCGGGTACAATAGAATCGAATAGACCTGTGCGGTGGCACGGGCAGAACAGGCCGCACGCCCCGGCAGACGGGAGCGCGGCGGATACGGAGGACAAACGTGATGAAACGTATTGGTATTCTGGGCGCTGGAACTTGGGGCATGGCCCTTGCACGGATGCTGACGGTGAGCGGGAACGATGTGCTGGTCTGGTCGGCCATCGAGAAGGAGATCGATGACCTTTCGACGACCCGCGTCCACCCCAACCTGCCGCAGATGAAGATCCCGGAGGAGCTGCGGTTCACCAAGAGCATCGAGGAGGTCTGTAAGGACAAGGACATCCTGCTGTTCGCGGTGCCGTCGGTCTTCGTCCGCTCCACGGCAGCAAAGGCCCGGCCCTATGTGGCCGACGGCCAGATCATCGTGGACGTGGCAAAGGGCATCGAGCCGGACACGCTGTACACCATGACGGAGATCCTTGCCGATGAGCTGGGCCGGGAGGGCGGCCCGAAGAACATCCGCCTTGTGGCCCTGTCCGGCCCCACCCATGCAGAGGAGGTGGCTATCGACCTGCCCACCACCATCGTGTCGGCCAGCAAGGACGCCGAGGCTGCGGCCTTCGTGCAGGAGGTCTTTACCAACAACGTCATGCGCGTCTACACCAATGACGACATCAAGGGTGTGGAGCTGAGCGGTGCCATGAAGAACGTCATCGCGCTGGGCGTCGGCATCTCCACCGGCCTCGGCTACGGCGACAACGCCCGCGCCGCCCTCATCACCCGGGGCATCGCCGAGATCGCCCGTCTGGGCGTGGCGATGGGCTGCAACATCCATACCTTTGCGGGTCTGGCCGGCATCGGCGACCTCATCGTGACGGCCACCAGTATGCACAGCCGCAACAACCGCGCCGGTATCCTCATCGGCAAGGGCGAGACCCCGGAGCACGCCGTCAAGGAAGTGGGCATGGTGGTGGAGGGCATGAACGCCCTGCCCGCCGCGCTGGAGCTGGCCGAGCGGTATCAGGTGGAAATGCCCATCGTCCAGACCGTCAACGCCATCGTCAACAAGGGGATGAGCGCGGCGGAGGCCGTCAAGTCTCTGATGGAGCGCGGCCTGAAGAACGAGCTGCCGCAGGGCTACGAAAAATAAACGAAAAGGGGCGGTATCATGCCTTCTACCTACGCACACCGCCGCTTTGGCGCGGATGTTCTGGCCCTGCTTCCGGACGGGCTGCGCCAGACGCTGGAGCAGCACCGGGAACTCTACGATATGGGCCTCCACGGGCCTGACCTGATGTTTTATTACAAGGCATTGCAGACGAACCCGGTGAACCGTTTGGGGAATGCCATGCACGAGGAAAAGGGCGAGGTGTTTTTCACCCGCGCCCGGGCCGTGGTGGAACACGCGGCGGATAAGGACGCTGCGCTGGCCTACGCGCTGGGCTTCGTCTGCCATTTTGCGCTGGACAGCACCTGTCACCCCTATGTGGAGGCCTATGTCCGGGAGAGCGGCGTGAGCCACTGTGAGATCGAGACAGAGTTCGACAACGCCTTGCTGCGGGAGGACGGCTATGACCCCATGAAGTTCTTCACGGCCAGCCACATCAAGCCCAGCCGCCAGCGGGCGGAGGTCGTCGCGCCTTTTTATGAGGGCGTCACGGTGGATGAGACGCTGGCGGCGATGAAGGGGATGCTCTCGGTGCACCATATGCTGCAGGCGGCGAACCCCGTCAAACGCTGGGTGGTGCTGGCCGGGATGCGCGCCGCCGGGAAGTATGAGTTTATGCACGGCCTTGTGGCGAACCCGCAGCCCAACCCCAAGTGTGTCCAGAGCAGCCGGAAGCTCGAGGAGCTGTACAAGACGGCTGTGCCGCTGGCGGTGCGGCTCATCGGCGAGTATGCCGGAGGAAAGCCGCTGGGGCCGGAATATCAGCACACGTTCGGGGAAGACTGAGAGGAGCACTGGATGGGAAAGAATGGCAATTTTCGCCTGACGAGGCTGGAACGGAACTGGATCCTGTACGACGTGGGAAACTCGGCCTTTGTGCTGATGGTGGCGACCCTTATCCCCATTTTCTTCAACGCACTGGCAGAGAGCGGCGGCCTGACCTCGGTGGAGTATCTGGCCTACTGGGGCTATGCCAGCTCGGTCGTGACCATCATCACGGCCATCCTCAGCCCGATCCTCGGCACGGTGGCGGACACCAGAGGCTTCAAGAAGCCCATCTTCATACTCTGCGTCGGCGTGGGCATCGTGGGATGCTGCGCCATGGGCGCGGCGTCGGCGTGGCTGCCCTTCCTCGTCATCTTCGTCATTGCGAAGGTGGGGTTTTCGGGCAGTCTGGTGTTCTACGACTCCATGCTCGGGGATGTGACCACGCCGGAGCGGATGGATGAGGTGTCCAGCCGGGGCTATGCGTGGGGCTACATCGGCAGCTGCGTGCCCTTCGTGGTCTGTCTCGGCCTTGTGCTGGGGGCGGGGGCCATTGGCCTCAGCCAGATGACGGCGCTGAACATCGCGCTTATCCTGACGGCGGTGTGGTGGCTCGTGACCACTCTGCCGCTGCTGAAAAGCTACCGCCAGCTCCACTATGTGGAGGTGGAAGAGCACGCAGTACGCCAGAGCTTTGTCCGCATCGGCCAGACCCTGCGGCATCTGCCGGAGGACAAGCAGGTGTTCTGGTTCCTGCTGGCGTTCTTCTGCTACATCGACGGCGTGTATACCATCATCGACATGGCCACGGCCTACGGCACGGCGCTGGGGCTGGATACCACCGGGCTGCTGCTGGCGCTGCTGGTGACGCAGATCGTGGCGTTCCCGTCGGCCCTCATCTTCGGGCGGCTGTCCAACGAGTATCCCTCGTCGAAGCTCATCCCGGTCTGCATCGCGGCCTATGCGGGCATCGCGGTGTTTGCGTTCTTTCTGACCCGGCAGTGGCAGTTCTGGGTGCTGGCCGTCATCGTAGGGATGTTCCAAGGCGGCGTGCAGGCCCTCAGCCGCTCCCACTTTGCAAAGATCATCCCGCCGGAGAAGTCGGGCGAGTACTTCGGGCTTTTCGACATCTGCGGCAAGGGGGCATCCTTCCTCGGGACGATGATCGTCAGCGTGGGGAGCCAGCTGACCGGCAGCGCCAATGTGGGCGTCGGCTCCCTCATCGTGCTGTTCGTCGTGGGATTCGTGCTGTTCCGGGTGTCCTGCCGTCAGGGAGAAACGGCATAACAAACGATCATAAAAAGCGGAAACGGAGAGAGCTGTCCTGCACAGCTCTCTCTTTTTATTGTGACTTTCAAAAATAGCGCCTATCAAAACGGCATCGTTGCGATACGCAGCTTGCGGATGGTGCTTGTGCATTCAAAACATAAACTGCTATATTTTGTGGAAAACGCAGAAAAGCCGTGCGATTTTTTATGCAGAAAGCCGCCACAAAAATACTAAAACCTCTTGACAAATATAATCGGGGGGGGTTATAATGAATCAGAACAGAGGTTTGCCTTACGCCCGGAAGGAAGAAAATGCGAGCGGGGAAAGACCTCTAAAACAATGTGGAGGTTTTAATTATGAGACTGGATATGATTTCCCGCCGCCGTTTCCTCAAGAGCGCTGGTGTTGCGGCTCTGGCTGTTGCCGCAGCAGGTGTGCTGGCAGGCTGTGATGGCGGCGACAGCAGCAGTAAGGTCCCCGGTACGGAAGTTCCGGATGTGCCGGGCACGACGAGCAAGTCGGTAAAGATTATCTTTGCTGATGTTGACAATGGCGGCGCAGGCGTTGGAAATGGCGGCGATGATTATGAGCATCCCGTTCTGAAGGATGCTACCGTCGTTGACCCCAAGAGCATTCCTGCGGACAAGATCCCGCAGGGCTATGAGCTGGCCGACACTACTCCGGTCGATATCATTGACAATGGTAACACGCTTTTGGCTATCGTTAAGGTGAAGAAGACGGTCGATACTTCGATCAACGTCAGAGTTACTTTGCAGCTCATCAACGGTACTGCTGCTGACAACCAGCGCGAGCTGGTTGTTAAGATGCCCGGTGACGCAGCATATATCTCTACGGACGACATCACTCTGCCTGAGGATTTGATTTGGGCACCCGGTATGGAAGGCGAAAAGCGTCCGATTGGCAGAGCTATCTTCCTGGTTCAGAAGGTTTGATTTCCAAATTTGCATCTCATAGAGCAACGAAAATTCCTTCAATAATTCCCGATACATGCAAAAAGGCTTCCCCTTCGAGGGGAGGCCTTTTTGCGTCCCGCGAGTTATGATTCACAAACCGTTCATTGTGTTTTGGCGGGCAGGATGATACAATAGAGAAAAATCCAGAAAACGCAAAGGAGCAAGACCATGAAACAATATCCCGGCTATACCCTCGTCAAGCGCGAGGAGTGCCCCGAACAGCACGGGACGCTGACCGTGCTGACCCACGACGTCAGCGGGGCGGCTGTCCTGCTGGTGGAGAACGACGACGACAACAAGGCCTTCGGCATCGGATTCGGCACCTTTCCCTCCGACGATACCGGCGTGTTCCACATCCTCGAGCACTCGGTGCTGGCGGGCAGCGAGAAATACCCGGTGAAGTCGCCGTTTTTGCAGCTGCTCAAGAGCAGCATGGCCTCCTTCCTGAATGCCATGACCTTCCCGGACAAGACGGTCTACCCCTTCGCAACGCCCAACGAGACGGATTTCAAGAACCTGATGGACGTCTACCTCAACGCGGTGTTCTGCCCGCTGGCGATGGTGGACCGGGGCGTGTTCGAGCAGGAGGGCTGGCACCGGGACGAGGACGGCACGGTGAGCGGCGTCGTCTACAACGAGATGCAGGGCGCACTGGCGACGCCGGATGCCCATCTGCAGAACGCCCTGAGCCGGGCGATGTTCCCGGACACGGCCTACGGCTTCGTCTCCGGAGGCGACCCGGCCTCCATCCCGGCGCTGACCTATGAGAAGTATGTCCGGGTCTACCGCCGTCATTACAGTGCGGACAACTGCTGCATCACCCTCTACGGTAAGATGGACATGGCCGAGAAGCTGGCCTTCCTCGATGAGCAGTATCTGAGCCATATGCCCAAGAGTGTCAGCCGCCCCCGGCTGACGGTACAGGACGAGCAGGCCGGTGTGCGGCTGCACATCCCCTACTACACCGAAAAGCCCGAGCCGGACGAGGCACAGTGCGCGCTGGCGTGGTACACCGGCGCGTTCGCGGACCGGGAGCGCCAGCTGGGTGTGGAGATCCTGCTGGACGCCCTGCTGGGCAACAACCAGTCGCCCCTGAAAGCCGCCCTGCTGGAAGAGAAGCTGGGGGCGGACATTGATGTGGGCTTCGATGACAGCACCTTGCAGCCGACGCTGGAGCTGGTACTGCGGGGGGCCACCGAGGCGTCGGCAGGGAAATTCGCTGCCGCTGTCCGGAATGCTGTGGACGGCATCCTCGAAAAGGGCATCCCCGAAGAGCTGCTGATGGCAAGCCTCAACTCCACCGAGTTCGCTTCCCTTGAGCGCCCGGGCAGCATCCCGGACGGTGTGCTGGACGCCATCCATGCATCCACCGGCTGGCTCCACACCGGCGACCCGGCCCTGCTGCTGCATACCAACGGGCTGTTCGCCTCGCTGCGGGAGAAGCTGGAAAAGGGGTGGTTCAACGAGCTGCTGCGGGAGCTGTTCGCGCCCGCGCCGGTGGAGGTCATCCAAGTGCCCGCCCTGCCCAAGAAGGAGGAAGAGGGCCGGGCTGCCCGCACCGACGGCAAGCTGGTGCTGGACCATCCGTTGACCGCTGCCGACCTCGGCGAGGGCAAGAAACTGACCCCGGGCCGGGGCGGGATGCTGGCCGGGGCTGAGCTGCTGCATCACCCTTCGGCGGGCAGCACCTACCTGAACTTCTACTACGACATCGGCAATGCAGCGCCGGAGGAGATGCCCTATCTGAACCTGCTGACCGATGTGGTGGACGAGCTGGACACCGGGAAGCACACGGCACAGGAGCTGAACACCCTGCGGAACACATGGCTGGGCCGCAGCGGTGCATGGGTGGACGGCTGGACCGGCCGCCAGCCGGGCCGACCGGTCCATGCAAAGCTGGTGGCAGGGATGAGCCTGCTGGAACGCAGCCTCGAAAAGGCTGTGGAGCTGGGCGGCGAGTGGCTGTATGAAACGAAGCTCACCGGCCCGCAGGCGGAAGCCGCGATGGAGCGGGTGGTCAGCCAGCAGAAGCTGATGATGGAGCAGAGATTCCTGCGGGAGGGCCATGCCTTTGCGTCGATGCGTGCGGCGGCCCACTTCTCGGTGGAGGCCGCCATGAACGAGCGGTGCAGCGGCGTGAGCTACTACCACTTCCTCTGCGGGCTGCAGGAAGAAGCCGACTGGGCCGGACTGGGCCGGAGGCTGGAAGCGCTGCGGCAGAAGGTGCTGGGCGGGAACGCCCTGACGGTCAGCCTCCACGGCAGCGATGCAGCACTGGACACCCTGAAAAAGTTGCTGCCCGGCAGTGCTTTTGCGGCCGGAGAGCGCCGTGCAGCGGTGCCCTACCGGGAAGCGCTGGCCCCGGCGGTGAACGAGGCCTTCGTCATCGACGGCGGCGTGAACTATGATGTTCTGGCGTGGCCGATGGAGCGGCGCTTGGAGCGGAAGGTGCTGGCCCGGGTGATGAGCTACGAGTATCTGTGGCACAGCATCCGGGAGGTGGGCGGCGCTTACGGCACCGGCATGGTGACCCAGAACGACGATGTGGAGTACCTCTACACCTACCGTGACCCCCATCTGGCGGAGAGCTACGAGGCCTTCGCCGCCGGGCCGACAGAGCTGGCGGGGCGCGATTACACCGAAAATGATATGAACGAATTCATTGTGGGCGCTGCGGCCAAGCTGGACACCCCGCGCAAGCCCCGGGACGAGGCTGCGGCCACCGACTGCAAGTATTTCTGCGGCATCACCGACGAGATGAACGCCGCCGAGCGGAAGAGCCTGTGCAGTGTGGATGCTGCCGCCCTCAAGGCTGAGGCGGCGGACCTGTCTGTCCGGATGGAGAAGGGCGTGCGGGTGGCGTTCGGCAGCAAGGAGGCCGTGGAAGCCGCGAAAGCGCTGTTCGACCGGGTGGAAACGCTGTAAAAGAAGCGGAGCGCCTCCCGGAGACTTTGCGCAGAAAATCGTGAAAAAATCCCCTGTCTGTGGAAAAGAACACAGGCAGGGGATTTTTCTTATCTAAAAATATTACTATAGGGATAAAACGCCACGAAAGATACAAGGACGAATCAAAAAGTATGTACTCCTGCGGAGGGAAAAAGCGTGGTATCCTTTTGCCAACGAAAGAACGAAAGGATGTGAGAACACAGGATGGGGCAGGAAAAGCAGGAGGCGTCCAATGGGATGAAAAATCTTCAGAAGGCCGCAGACACCCTGAGCACCATGCTGGTGCAGGAGATCAAGGGCCTGAACGTCCGCCAGCGTGCGGCCCGGAAGGAAAAAAGCACCGACACTGGCCTCATGAAGGATCTCAAGGAGGCCACCGCCGTGCTGAAAGACCTGACGGGCGTGACGAAGACCCTGAACGACCAAGAAATGGAGGAAGAAGGGCGGGAATGCGGCGTGGTGCTGCTGCCGCCGGTGGAGGAGGCATGATGGAAGAAAACAAGGAGCGGAACATCGTCTGGAAGCCCCAGCCGAGGCAGCTGGAATTTATGCGGCGGCCTGAGCCGGAGGCGCTTTACGGCGGCGCGGCAGGCGGTGGAAAGAGCGACGCCCTCGTCATCGAGGCGCTGAGGCAGGTGCACATCCCCCACTACCGGGCGCTCATCCTCCGCAAGACCTACCCGCAGCTGTCCGACCTCGTGGACAAGAGCCAGCGCTACTATCTCCGGGCTTTCCCGGAGGCGCAGTACAACGCCACGAGCCATGTCTGGGTCTTCCCCAGCGGGGCGAAGATCTACTTCGGCTCGATGCAGCACACGAAAGACCGGACGAACTATCAGGGCAAGGCCTTCGACTTCATCGGCTTCGATGAGCTGACCCACTTCGAGTGGGAGGAGTACAGCTATATGATGAGCCGCAACCGTCCCACCGGCCCCGGCACACGGGTGTACCTGCGGGCCACCACCAACCCCGGCGGGGTGGGCCACGGCTGGGTCAAGGCGAGGTTCATCACTCCCGCCCCGCCCGGAACCCCCATTGAGGAGGAGTGCACGGTGCAGATGCCGGACGGTACGGAAAAGATGCTCCGGCGGGCGAGGGTGTTCATCCCGTCCAGCGTCTTTGACAACCCCGCCCTGCTGAAGAACGACCCGGGCTATCTGGCCAGCCTCGCAGCCATGCCGGAGGCGGAAAAGCAGGCGCTGCTCTATGGCAGCTGGGACAGCTTTTCCGGGCAGGTGTTCACCGAGTGGCGGAACGACCCGAAGCATTACGAGGACCAGCGCTGGACTCATGTCATCGCGCCCTTTGCCATCCCGAAGCACTGGAAAATCTACCGGGGGTATGACTTCGGCTATTCGAAGCCGTTCTCGGTGGGGTGGTACGCGGCGGACGAGGAGGGGCGGCTCTACCGCATCAAGGAGCTTTATGGCTGCACGGGCCGACCCGACGAGGGAACGCACCTCGACCCGGTGGAACAGGCCCGGCGCATCCGGGAGGCTGAGCAGAACGACCCGATGCTCCGGGGGCGGGTGATCACAGGCATCGCCGACCCGGCCATCTTCGACCAGAGCCGGGGCGAGAGCGTCGCGGATATGCAGGAGAAAAGCCCGAACTTCCTGCATTGGAGGCCCGGCGACCACACCCGTCTGGCGGGCAAGATGCAGTTCCACTACCGGCTGCATTTCGACGAGGAGGGCAGGCCGATGCTGCAGGTGTTCCATACCTGCAAACACTTCATCCGCACCATCCCGAACCTCGTGTACGACGAGAGCAATGTGGAGGACATCGACACCCGGCAGGAGGATCATATCTACGACGAGTGCCGCTATGTGCTGATGGAGAACCCCATCTCGCCGCCCCGGCAGATCGCCGAGCCGAGGGTGTGGGATGACCCGCTGGAGCTGCATGGGAGGGCAAGATTTCTGAGGGTGTGAAGGCAAGGCTCTCCCCTTGGGAGAGCTGGCGCGTGAGCGCCTGAGAGGGCAAGGATGCTGACGGTGAAGGCATGGACACAGCGATAAATACGATTTAACAAAAAGACTGCTTATCGCTGTGCGGAGGCTCTCGGGAGACGGGCTTGCCCTCTCCGTCATTGCTTCGCAATGCCACCTCTCCCAAAGGGAGAGG